>TARA_B110000967_G_scaffold117909_1_pt1 | contig 18658 bp, 14 predicted proteins | sample TARA_B110000967 | Tara Oceans TARA_B110000967 (sample SAMEA4397903) | marine metagenome | biome: Polar Biome; feature: [DCM] deep chlorophyll maximum layer (ENVO:01000326); material: water (ENVO:00002006), including particulate matter (ENVO:01000060) such as... | depth 35 m
CTTGTTTTACGATTAAAATGTTTCTTTTTAGTGATCTCTAAAGTTTGTAGACGAGACTTACTTTATGTTTCATTTAATCTTTACTATTAAAAGGTCTAAATTAATTAGTACTAATTTAATGCAATAATTAAATGTAAAACAATATGCTGATCTATTGAATTTATTCAGATAGAAATCAAAAGACTATCGATAGAAATCGAAAAAATATAGATTAGTAGAAAAATTAATAAATATCAGAAATAATTGTATTCCCAAACTTTAATTCAACTTCATTAAAAGCCTGAAAAACATCTTTCGGGTCGTCTGAGGTGACCATTTTAGTTCTATATTCTTTAAAATGTGGAATTCCTTTAAAATAATTTGTATAATGTCTTCTAGTTTCTACAACACCTAAACGTTCGCCTTTCCAATCAATTGCCATTTGTAAATGTCTTCTTGCAACCTGCGTTCTCTCATAAATTGTTGGTTTGGCTAAATGTTCTCCTGTTTCAAAAAAGTGCTTAACTTCTTTAAAAAACCAAGGATAACCGATGGAAGCTCTGCCAATCATTGCACCATCTAAACCATATTCATCTCGCATTATCATTGCTCTTTCTGGGGTTGTAATATCACCATTACCAAAAACAGGAATGTGCATTCTTTGATTATTTTTTACAGCTGCAATAGGTTTCCAATCGGCATCACCTTTATACATTTGTGCTCGCGTTCTACCGTGAATAGAAATGGCTGCGCAACCTACATCTTGCAATCGCTCTGCAACTTCAACAATTCTTATAGAATCATGATCCCAACCTAACCGAGTTTTTACTGTAATTGGTAAATCGGTGTGTTTAACCATGGCCTCTGTAAGTGAAACCATTAAATCAATGTCTTTTAAAATCCCAGCACCTGCGCCCTTAGAAACCACTTTTTTTACAGGACAACCAAAATTGATATCAATAATATCTGGATTTGATTTCTCTACAATTTCAATCGTTTTTAACATCGATTCTAAATTGGCTCCAAAAATCTGAATTCCTACAGGTCTTTCTTTTTCATAAATATCTAGTTTCATCAAACTTTTTGCAGCGTCTCTAATTAAGCCTTCTGATGAAATAAATTCTGTGTACACAACATCAGCACCATTTTCTTTGCACAAAGCTCTAAATGGAGGGTCTGAGACATCTTCCATGGGTGCTAATAAAAGTGGGAAATCTGGAAGTTCTATATTGCCTATTTTTACCAAAACAAATAATTTTTTGCAAAATTAGTGTTTTTTTAGCAACTAATAATTTTTGAAATTGATAAAATTTAAATCTTTAGATTTCTGGTTATGGTTTACTTTTAATTGTTTTTTATTATAAGTTTTACCGGCTTCACCAAGAGTATTTTTGGGACTTTCGATTGTAATCAGTTTTGCCAATTAAAATATTTCTTTGGTAAAATAGAAAATAGTATTGCCTTACTTTTTTTTGAATTGATACGTTAAACTCACAACTGCAAAATGAAATTGAACAAAGTTATAACTACTTGTTCCATCAGAGCCACCATCTAAAATTCTATATCCTAAATTACCTTGTACACTTTCGGTAAAATTATAGGTTGTGGTTAAAGCAACATCAATAGCTCTTCCTTGGCGCGCCCCAAGAGCATCTGCAAAAAGTTCAAAACCAAACTTTTTAGAAACTTGCCAAGTGGTTAAAATATTAATCAGAGGCACAAAACCTGCATTAAAATCTTCACTAAATTGATTTGAATTTCTTAATGATGAACCTGCATCTCTAATTTTAGCAGACAAGCCTAACCCAAATTTGAAAGTATTGGTGTTTATAATTCTATAATTATAGGTGAAACGATACGAATTGAATTTGTAAACAGCCTCTAACGGTAAGTTGGCCTCATAATTTATTCCATCGTAGATAATATTAGAACTTAAAGAACCAGTAGCCGTTAATTTTAAAGGTGCGTACAGCAAAGAAAAGAGATGTTTTTCATTGTGTAAAAGCCCAAAACGAAGTCTCAAAAATGGACTTTTAGGACTTTTTAGGTCATTTTTTAACGATAAAAGTGTTCCATCGCTACCTTTTCTAATATCATTTAACCCTGTGAATGCAACTCCAGATTCTATACTTACAAAATATTGCGCGTTTGTTTGCATGCAATAACTAACAAAGATAATTAGGAAGTAAAGTTTAGTTATTTTAAACATTCTTTAAAATCAGAATTGTTAAAAATATAACTAGCGAAAATTAAATTTTCGTTAGCTATATTTATTATAACTGCCACTTATTAAATGTTGTATGGCATTATTATCGCAAGAATAATAGAATATTATAAAGCCTCCACAAACAAACCTGCATCAGTTTTAGAAACTTTAGCAACCTCTTTTTTAGTTAATCCCTTAATGGTTTTGTCCCATTTTTTGTTTGACAAACCAGATTGCAATTTCAATTCGTTTAAATCTATTTTTTCTGCTTTCGTAATGATTGCCAAAACTGCTTTTTCTTCATCATTTAGTTCAATAGAAGGCGCTTTTTGTTCAGGTCGCATTTGCGGAAAGAATAAAACCTCTTGTATTGATTGATTGTTTGTTAAAAACATAATTAAACGATCCATACCAATTCCCATTCCAGAGGTTGGTGGCATTCCGTATTCTAACGCTCGTAAAAAATCTTCATCTATAAATTCGGTAGCCTCATCATCCCCTTTTTTAGCTAATTTTAGCTGATGTTCAAAACGCTCACGTTGGTCTATTGGGTCATTTAATTCAGAATATGCATTGGCAATTTCTTTCCCACAAACCATCAACTCAAAACGTTCGGTCAATTCTGGGTTGTCTCTATGTTCTTTGCATAGCGGAGACATTTCTTTTGGATAATCAGTAATAAAAGTTGGCTGAATATAGTTTCCCTCACATTTTTCACCAAAAATTTCATCAATTAACTTTCCTTTTCCCATGGTTTCATCCACATCAATTTTCATTGATTTTGCTGCAGTCCTTATTTCATCTTCTGTCTTACCGTTAATGTCAAAACCAGTAAAATGTTTAATAGAATCTGCCATGGTAACTCTAGCGTAAGGAGCCTTAAAATCTATTTGATGTTCGCCAAATGTAGCTTCAGAAGTTCCGTTTACTGCAATAGCGCAATGCTCAAGCAATTGCTCAGCAAAATCCATCATCCAATTGTAATCTTTGTAAGAAACATAGATTTCCATGGCTGTAAATTCAGGGTTATGCGTTCTGTCCATTCCTTCATTTCTAAAGTTTTTCGAGAATTCATATACGCCATCAAATCCACCAACAATCAATCTTTTTAGATATAATTCGTTGGCAATTCTCATGTATAACGGAATATCTAACGAATTGTGATGCGTCATAAAAGGTCTTGCTGCTGCACCTCCAGCAATGGGTTGTAAAACGGGTGTTTCAACTTCAAAATAACCAGCGTCATTAAAAAATGTACGCATGGCATTAAACAACTTGGTACGCTTTATAAATACTTTTTTTACGTGCGGGTTCACCACTAAATCGGCATAACGTTGTCTGTAACGCAATTCAGGATCTGTAAAAGCATCATAGGTAATCCCATCTTTTACTTTTGGAATTGGTAAAGGTTTTAAGGCTTTAGAAAGCAGTTTAAACTCTTTTACCATTACTGTTTTTTCACCAACTTTTGTCGTAAAAAGTGTGCCTGTAATACCTACAAAATCACCTAAGTCTAATAATTTTTTAAAAACAGTATTGTATAAAGTTTTGTCTTCGCCAGCACAAATTTCATCTCTATTAAAATAAAGCTGAATTCTACCTTCACCGTCTTGCAACTGACCAAAAGAAGCTTTTCCTTGAATGTTAATGACCATTAAACGGCCAGCAATTACAACCTGTTTGCCTTCTACATATTCCTGTTTTATTTCTTTCGAATTTGAATCTACTGGAAATAAATCTGCTGGATACGGATTGATGCCTAAATCTCTTAATTTTGTAAGCTTTTCTCTACGTACAACTTCTTGTTCTGATAATTGCATTTGGTGTATAAATTTTCGGATGATATTAGAATGTAAAGATACAATCAAACTATAAATACACAATTCCGAAAATTATAAAAAAAATGGTATTTATTTTAGAATTTATAAAAACAACGTATATTTGCATGTTGCTTTTTGTTGAAGTAACATTCAGTTGTGTTGTTTTGGCATTTTAGTAAAAATGTCTTGGTTTTGTTAGCCAATGGAAAGCTTCCCTTAAATGGGACGCTTTTTTTATTTTAGTGAAACTCTATTTTGAAATAGCGAAGCTATGCATTCAAAATTGTAAGTTGAACTAATCTCGCTTTTTCAGCGAGATCTTACATTAAAACTCTAAAGTTATTTTTGACAAGTATGTTTCAAGTATGTTTATTGATGCTAAGATCTTGCTTATCTACAACATTTTTTGTTGCTTCTTATAAAAAGAAGCTGCCTGTAGTTTCATTAATTCTCTTGCCATTTTTTGCTTATAAGTATAGAGTTCTTCGTCTTCTCTAATGTCTTTGTACACTTTATGATCAATCGAAATATCTGCTTGAAGCATTTGTTCTCTTTGAAGCATTTGTTGCTGTACCCAAGTTTTTATGGCAGATTCATTTTCTTCTAATTTATAATCATATTCGCCTTTAGAAGCTAATAGTTTAGCAATAATGGGTGAGGTTTCAATGGCTAAAAACAAAAGAAAAATAAATAAAGAGGGAAGTACAGGCAATTGGCCAAGCGCATTTATTCTTGCCATTAAACCATCAAAATTAGAAATGATGGGCTGTGATTTTGTTTCTACCAACTTTTGATTTTCTATTAAAGACGCAATGGCAGTTTCTTTGTTATGTATCTTTTCTGAACTTTCCTTTTTTAATTGATTTAAAGCAATTAAAGAAGCATCGTGTTTCTCTCTTTTTTCTTGATAAACAGGTCCTTTTCCTAATTTTTGAGTGCCTATTCTGCCTTCAGCTTCTGCAATATAAGTTTCATATAAATCGTTTGTTTCATTTTCTTTGGATAAAATTTCAGCTTTTAAACGACTGATCTCCAAATTTATTTTTTCTATTTCTGGTGTAAATTGTTGTGCAATTTGTATTTTATTATCCAGTGTCATTTGATTTTTCTCTGTCAATAAAACCTGATTGATTTCTTTTTCAAATAGTTTTAATTCTAGAGGTTTAGAAATAACAACGGCAATAATAATAGCCAATACAATTCTTGGCGTTGCTTGTAAAAGTTCTTTGATTTTAGAATCGGACTTTTTAATCGTAGAAACTATAAAACGATCTAAATTAAATATTAACAATCCCCAAATTAATCCGAAGAAAATAGCGGCATATAGATTGTCAAAAACAGTATACAAAGCATAACTGCCTGCAATGGTCGCCATAATTGCTGTAAAAAACACAGTGGTCCCAATACCAGCATATTTATTTTGTTCTCCATTAGAACAGTTTTCGATGAGGTTTTTATCAACACCAGAACAGGTAAGGAAGAATTTTTTAAGCACAGTTTTTATATTAATTGTACATATACAACGTTTTTACATTGAATTTGTTACAAAAAAAAACCTCGAATTTCGAGGTTTTTTTTAGGGTTTAAAAACGAAATCTATTTAGTGTTTTCAAATACTTTAGAATAAACATTTTGTAAATCAGTAGTACTAATTTTTGTTTTTAGATCGTTATTCAGGCTCAATGTTAAAACACTATTTTTGTTTTTCTTTGTACTTATTTTACAAAGAGGATTGTTGTGACTATATGTGTAAACATCATTAATTTTAGTTTTTTTTCCGGCAATCTGATAATTAAAATTTTTCTCTTTTAATGTTGTGGCCTGAAGAATTGTTTTTCTTAATAAAAATTGTCTTTTTTCAAAGTCATTTAATTTTAAGTTTGATTTTCTTTCTCATTTGCTTTTCGGAAAAAATTTGAAGGGAAGTTGTTTTTTACTTTTATTTAAAACTTTTTTTGTGCCTATAATTGTTTTTGAGACAACATAAATGTTTTTACTAAATACATTAACACTTTTTATTTCTTGAGAATCAATTTTAATCAACTCGCTATAAGTTATTGCTTTACCATCTAAAAAGTATTTTTTATCCTTTGTTGATTCAGTATTTTCTCCACCTTTTAGTTTACTAATTGAATATATAGTATCTGAAATTTCAGCGATATAAATTATGTTACCTGATTTTTGAGCGATTTTTAAAAAATCATTATTACTTTGATTTGACTTTTTTGACTTATCTTTTTGAGTTAAATTGTTTAATTTATTGGTAAAATAATTATCCTTTTTATTAAGATTGGCTATTTCTTCTATGTTTTTTGCCCCTTGCTGCTTATTTATTTCTTTTTTTGATTTTTTGGGAGGCGGAGGTGGAGGAACAGCAAAATCATTTCCCGTTCTTTCTTTCCAAGCATCATAGGCTTTTTTAGCTTTTAAAATTTCTTCTTTAGAGGCATTTGGAACTGGTGGTGGTGGTGGAATTAATAATTTATCTTCTTCAGTTAGATCTTTTCTTGATTTGTAAAATACCTTATTATTTTTCATCAACCTTAAATATGGATCGTGGGGATGAATAGGTCTTTTTACTTTCTTTTTATTTTCTTTCGAAAATTTAAAGTACAGAGATCCCAATTCTGAAAACAATCTAATTAATTCGGTTTGTCTTTCTTCTGAACTTTCTATAAAATGTGGTTTCTCTTTCCTTTTTGATTCGTAGATGTTGTTTAATTCTTGATAAGAACTTTGATCATATTGAGATACTATTTTTTCAATAATTTCTTTAAACTCCTTATCGTTATTTTTAACGGGTAAATTTCTACGTTCTTTTTTTTGATTTTTCTTATTGAGATTAATGACCATTTTGCCGTCAACATATCGAGTTAGCATATCAATAGGCCTGTTGTTGTTAATTAAGTTTAAAGCCTTTTTATGTTTTATACTTTTACCATTATAATAATATAAAACATCATTGTCTTTGTATTTCTTTATATAGTTTATCGTTGATATATTATCTAAACTTTCAACGATTTCTTCGATTTCTTCGATTTCTTCGAGTTTTTTGATTTCCTTTTTTCTTTTATTATTATTAGGAATGTTATCAAAAAACTCGCAAAACACTTTTCCGTTATAGAAAGTTCTTTTCACATAATTATCTGGAATAACATCACTTGCATTTGTTTTTAAATTTGAAATTATTATTCCTGCTTTGTTGGCTAATTGTCCTTTTCTATTATAATATTTAGTACTATTATTTATGGTAACGAAATAATGTTTTGTGCCATTTAAATCAATAAACCCAGTGTTAATCTTTTCTCCTTTACTAGAGAAAATTTGTTCTTCTATGGTTTCTAAAACCTTTTTTTGCTCATAAATCGTTTCAATTTCTTCTTCGATACTGTCCTTAATATATTGCGCTTCAATTCTTTCTCCAAAGAGAAACATAAATCCTGCTAAAAGCGGAATTACAGCCAGCTTTTTAATCCAAATTTTTGTTTGTGAACTTTGTGTTGTCATCATTTTTAATCTTTTTTTAGTAAGTGAATAATTCAAATTACTGGCCAAGTAATATTTGTTGTTCCAAGAAGCTTTATTTAGCAGTAAATGCTGGTATTGGAAGATATTTTTATGTTCATTAATAACGGTTTCGTCAGCTAGAAATTCGTGATTTAGTTGTACCGACTTTTTGAGTAAAATAATAAAAGGATTGATCCAAAATAGGCATTGAATGAATTCTAAAATCAAAATATCTAATGTATGTTTTTGAGTTACATGTGTAAGTTCGTGAGTAAAAAGTTCTTGCTCTATTTTCTTTTCTTCGTATTCTTTTTTGTTAATAAAAATAAAGTTCCAAAAAGTATGAGGAAGAATTTTATCATCAACCAAAACTAAAACTGCTTTTTGATATTTTATTTTAGAATTATTTCTAGTTTTCTGAATAATATTGAATAAGTTTTTCCCAAATCGAAATAATAAAATGAATGAAATCAAACTATAAATACCGATGAGTGTATAGATATAATTAAAAGGTTTTTCTGGAATAATCTCTGTAGTTCCTATTTCTGTTGGAGGAAATGCACTTGTATTTTCTGCAGCTTCAAAAATGATTGGAGTTGCATCCATATAAATAATATAGAGAGGAGCTAAAAATGAAAAGAAAACACTGCCTAAAAGATAGAAACGATTAAAATTATGCATTTTTTCTCTCTCTAGAACTAAATAATGAAATACTAATAATAGCGCTAAACAAGTTGCGGATTTTAGAAGATAGGCAATCATAATTGCTGTTTTTTAATTTGTGAATCAATAATCGTTTTTAATTCTTCTAATTCTTGGGTAGAAAGATTGGTTTCTTTGGTAAAGAAAGATGCAAACTGACTTGCAGAATCGTTGAAGAAGTTTTTAATTAAGCCGTTTACGTGATTAGAAAAATAATCTGTTTTTTTTATAATTGGGTAATATTCTCTCGATTTACCAAATAATTCATAGCTAATAAAACCTTTATCAGTAATACGTTTTAATAAAGTGGCAACAGTAGTTATTGCTGGTTTTGGTTCAGGGAAATCTTCTAATAAATCTTTTAAAAATGCTTTTTTTCTTTTCCATAAATGTTGCATTAATTGTTCTTCTGTTTTAGATAATTGCATCCTTCGTTTATTTTGTTCTACAAACATAGAATAAAAAATTGAATTCTACAAATGTAGAGTGTAAGTTTTAGGCAGATTTTATTTATATTTGCTTGAACTCAAATGAATACTATGAAAAGTATATTTTTATTTTTAACTCTATTAATATTGTCATCTTGTGCAACAAAAAAGTTTAATGCAAAATGGCTAGAAAAGGACGCTCCAAATACGTTTAAAGCTAGATTTGAAACGACTAAAGGTGATTTTGATATTGTTGCAAGAAGGCTTTGGTCTCCAAAAGGTGTAGATAGATTACACCAATTGATTACTAATAATTATTATGAGGATGTTGCCATTTATAGAGTAGTACCAAAATTTGTTGCGCAATTTGGAATTCATAATGATACGTTAATCAATAATAGTTGGAGGAATAATGGTATTGAAGATGAACCAGTGTTGGCAAAAAATGACTACATGACGCTTTCTTTTGCCAGAGGAGGAGTAAAGACAAGGTCTAATCAGCTGTTTATAAATTTAAAAGAAAATTATAGGTTAGACAAGCTTTCTAATGGCGGTGTTACTGGTTATCCTGTTGTTGCAAAAGTGATCGCTGGTAGGGATAATGTTTTAAAATTTTACGATGGTTATGGAGGTAAATTAGGATATAAGCAAGATTCTATTAGCAGGTTCGGGAATAAATTTTTGAGAGAAAAGTATCCGAAGGTTGATTATATTATTAAGGCTTATATTATTAAATAGTTTTTTTAGAAAGTATCATCAAAATAATTTTTTTTCTTCTATTTACTTGTACAATTTCATGTGCAGTATTTTCACAGGAAAAATTTGAAAAAGAATATAGAGTTAAACCTTCTGAAGTATCGGAAAAATCTTTTAAATTGATTAAAAGTTGGTGTTTTAAAAAGAAAGTAAAATGGTACGCAGAAGAAAGCAACGATGTTAAAACCTTCGAGGCAACAACAGTTCATCTAAATCATTTTTATAGTATATAATTAAATAAAAAAATGGGACCTTACTAGATCTTGAAAAAAAGTTTCGTTTTCTGAATTGAAAAAAAATATTCAAGAGAAAATTAAAAATAAATTATCTAAAAAATACAAGTTTAAAAAAATACAGATATAGTATAAAGGATTAGAAGAAGAAGCACAAAAAGCAATATTACAGTTGCCAAGAAATGAAATAAAGGCCAGCATATTTTACGAAATTGTACTGAAAGCTAAAAAAGAAAAAGGCTATGCTTTATATGAGGTGTTATTGGATGAAAAAGGGCAGATTTTAAAAGAACTAAAATTTAAACCTGCAAATTCTGATAATTTTGAATTTTAGGAAAATAGTTATTTTATTTGTCGTTTATTTTATCTCATCAAATTTAATTGGTCAATCAAATTTTGATACATGATTCCTGCAAAAAGTAGTGTTTTCTAGAAAAGTATCAAATACCCTAAAATGGGTAAATAGTCTAGAATCAAGAACTATTATGTATGATGATGAAGATCAATTTTTTCTTGCTTTGGTGGGTATTTCATCTATCATATCTCTAAAAACAAACTTAAATAAATCTTTTAATTTTGAATATATTTTAAGGTATAGAGATACAGAAACAATTCATAGAACATTTCAGCATTACAACGTGGTCAATCAGTTTACTTCTTTAAAGGTAGGTCATCGTTTCGCGTTCGAGCAGTTTAATCAAACGAAAAGAAAAACAACTTTTAAATCTCGGTATCGAGTTCGTATAGAAAAACCTTTAAACTGAAAGAAAACTGATGTAGGAGAATTTTATCTTAAATTCGGTAATGAATGCTTGTACGATTTCCAGAATACTGATTTAGAAGTTAGATTTACACCTTACTTAAGATTCAAAGCATCTAAAACAGATAAAGTTGAAGCTGGTTTTGATTATAGAGTTGGTAATTTTATTTCGAATACCACAGAAAATAATTTGTGGTTTAGAGTTACTTGGTAAATTTCTTTAAACTAAAAATCACTTACATTTTTAAATGTAAGTGATTTTTAAACGGATAAAAATGATCTACTTAATTTATTCTAAAAGCAACCTTTCTAGCCAATTGTTTAGCATTTCTGATCATTGTTTTATCTTCACCAACACCACCGTAAGATAGTCTAGTAGGGTTTATACCAGCATCAACCAATATGTCATAAACTGTTTTTGCTCTTTTTTTAGATAATTTTAGATTGTATCCTTCACCTCCAGTTTCATCTGTAAAACCTATTAATGCTGCACTAACATAAGGATTATCATTCATGAATTGTTTAAGGTAGTTCACAGCAGATAAAGATTCTTTTTGGACATTTGATTTGTTAATATCGAAATAAACATTTACGTAACCTCTATTTAGTAATTCTTTAATAAAATCAACATTTGAGCCAGTAACAGTGCTTGCATACCTATTTTCTTCTCCTTTTTTAGTATATCTAGTATCTAGCTCATCTATAAAACTAGTTTTGTCAAAGTTAGAACCTGTAACTTTTAGATCAGCTATTTTCTTTTCAGCAATACCTAAACGCTCTCTAATTTCTTCTAAATTATCATCGTCTTTAGTATCATCGTCTGCAGTATCATTGTCTTTATCATCATTGTCTTTATCATCATCGTCTTTCTTATCCTTCTTATCCTTTTCTCCCTTGTCTTTCTTATCCTTCTTATCTTTTTCTCTCTTTTCTCTCTTTTCTCTCTTCTCTTTCTTGTCTTTTTCTTTTTTATCTTTGTCAAGGTCTTTTTTCACAACTTTATCCTTCTTTACTCTTTTTTCTTTTTGAAAGGAATCTGCTAATTGTTTATTTTTTCCTAGAGCAATATTTAATCCTAGAGATGTATTAAAATAACTTATATTGGACTCATTTAATGCCGCGACATCGCTACCATCGAAGTTATCCATTTGATCTAAATTTATAAATGTAGAGAAATTCAGAAAAAGAGAAATTCGGTTAGACAGTTTAAACTGTGGAGTCACACCAAAACTTAAATGGGTAACAAGTTCACCACCATTATCAATAGGTTCAATAATATTGACAGAAGAAAAACCTCCACCTACATGTGCTAAAAGATTAAAACGTTTTGTAAAAGTTTGGAAGTTTAAAATATTTCCTACATTTAAGACCCCTTCTAAAGAAGCTCTGTAAAGATTTGACTGAAATGGCAAACTATTTCCTGAGTCTGAAAAACTATTAGAACCAAGGTCTAACCGTAAACCAAATTTTTGGTTAAACATGTATCGAACACCAAAGCTAGTTTGCATTAGAACGTCACTGCTGTATCCCTCACTTAATGTGGAATTTATTTGATGTATACCTGCACCTACATCTATAGACCAATGATCAAAATTATCATTCGCGATATTGTTTTTTTGTGCATTTAATTGAAAATGACAACAGCATACTAGTCCTAATCCTAAAAGTAATTTTTTCATAATTTTGATTTTCCAATAATTTATTTTCAATGTATGGCAAATTAACGATATTTTTAGAAAATAATATTAAAATATTATATCAATAGTATTTTTAACTTGTCAAAAAGTAATTAAAAGCAGGTGTGTTTATCTTTTTAGCTTAATTCAGTAAAATACTTGTAAAAGTAAGGAATCGTCTCTATCCCTTTTAAGTAATTCCAAACTCCAAAATGTTCGTTAGGAGAATGTATCGCATCAGAATTTAATCCAAATCCCATTAAAATAGTTTTACTTTTTAATTCTTGTTCAAAAAGGGCAACTATTGGGATGCTTCCTCCACTTCTTTGCGGAACTGGAGTTTTACCAAATGTAGTTTCATACGCTTTACTTGCTGCTTGATATGCAATGTTATCAATTGGTGTAACATAGCCCTGTCCTCCATGATGTGGGGTTACTTTTACTTTTACTGATTTTGGAGCAATACTTTCAAAATGATTTTTAAATAATTCTGTAATTTTTTTCCAATCTTGATTTGGCACCAAGCGCATAGAAATTTTCGCATAGGCTTTAGAAGCGATTACCGTTTTTGCACCTTCGCCAATATAACCTCCCCAAATTCCATTGACATCTAAAGTGGGTCTTATAGAATTTCGCTCGTTTGTAGAATAGCCTTTTTCGCCATCAACTTCAGCAATATCTAAAGCTTTTTTATAGTCTTCTAAATCAAAAGGAGCTTTTTCCATTTCTGCTCTTTCTTCTTTTGATAATTCTTGCACTGCATCATAAAAACCAGGTATGGTAATATGATTATTTTTATCGGTTAAAGAGGCAATCATTTTTGTTAGAACATTTATAGGGTTTGAAACTGCACCGCCATATAAACCAGAATGCAAATCTCTATTTGGACCCGTAACTTCAACTTCAACATAACTTAAACCGCGCAAACCCGTTGTAATTGACGGAATATCATTTGCAATCATTCCTGTATCAGAAATTAGAATTACATCATTGGTTAGCTTTTCTTTATTTCTGGGTACAAACCAAGCTAAACTTTCTGAACCTACTTCCTCTTCACCTTCTATCATAAATTTTACATTACACGGTAAATTTCCTGTGGATGTCATATATTCTAATGCTTTTACATGCATATACATTTGTCCTTTATCGTCACAAGATCCACGAGCAAAAATTGCTCCTTCAGGGTGAATTTCTGTTTTTTTAAAAACCGGTTCAAACGGCGGAGAAGTCCATAACTCTATTGGATCTGCAGGTTGTACATCATAATGTCCGTACACTAAAATTGTAGGAAGATTTTTATCAATGATCTTTTCTCCATAAATAATTGGATAACCGGGAGTTTTGCACATTTCAACTTTGTCACAACCCGCTTTTTTAAGACTTTCTAAAACAAAATCAGCCGTTAATAAGACCTCTTTTTTGAAAGCTTTGTCTGCACTTATAGAAGGGATTTTCAACAATTCTATTAATTCATCTAAAAATCGTTGTTTATGTGCTGTTATATAAGATTTTATGTTGTTCATGGGTTGTTTTTAAATTTACATCAAAAATAGAAAAATAATTATGAACTACTTTGCAGTTTGCAAGTATTGTTTATATTTGCAAACCAAAATGCAGGCGTGGTGGAATTGGTAGACACGCTAGACTTAGGATCTAGTGCCGCGAGGTGTGAGAGTTCGAGTCTCTCCGCCTGTACAAAAAGCTTCTCATCACAGAGAGGCTTTTTTTTGTTTTCATAAAAACACTTATCTTGTTAAAAATTATTTTCATGAAAGCTATAGTTTGCAGCGAATTCGGAACTCCAGATACTTTACAATACCAAGAAATAGAGACTCCATTACCTAAAAAAGATGAAATTTTAATTTCTGTAAAAGCTTGCAGTGTTAATTTTCCTGATACTTTAATCATCCAAGGAAAATATCAATTTAGACCAGAATTTCCTTTTTCACCAGGAAGTGACGTTGCAGGAGTTATAGAAAAAGTTGGAGAAGATGTGCGTCATTTTAAAATTGGCGCTGAAGTTGTAGGCTTTATTCCTTTTGGAGGTTTTGCAGAAAAAGCAATTGTAAAAGCAAAAGACTGTTTTCCGAAGCCTAGAGGAATGTCCATGGTAAATGCCTCTGCTTTTTTACTGGCTTATGGCACCTCTTATCATGCTTTAAAAGATAGAGCAAATCTACAAAAAGAAGAAACAATTTTAATTTTAGGGGCCTCTGGAGGGGTTGGACTAACAGCTTTAGAACTATCAAAATTAATGGGTGCGAAAGTAATAGCTGCTGCATCAACTGCGGATAAATTAGAATTGTGTAAACAATTCGGTGCAGATGAGGTCATCAATTATACTGAAGAAAGTATAAAAGATAAAGTTAAGGAATTGACGGATGGAAATGGGGTGGATGTAATTTATGATCCTGTTGGGGGGCATTTTTCTGAATTGGCTTTGAGAGCAATTGCTTGGAAAGGAAGGCATTTAGTGATTGGGTTTGCCAATGGCGAAATCCCTAAAATCCCTATTAATTTGACCTTATTAAAAGGGGCAAGTATTGTTGGAGTTTTTTGGGGCGCATTTGCTCAAAAAGAACCTGTAAAGAGTTTAGAAAACTTACAACAATTGTTAACTTGGTTTGCCAAAGGTGCTTTAAAACCGCATATTGATAAAACCTATGCCTTAAAAGATGCACCAAAAGCTCTAGAAGAGATGATGCACAGAAAAACAAAAGGTAAAATTGTAATTGATATGGAACTTTAACTTTTAGTCTTTAGGATAATTTCTTCAAAATCTTCCGTTTTTTCGGCATTCAAAAATAAGTTTTTAGTTTCATTAGGTGGCACAGTTAGTTTTCTCTTTGTTAAATCTATCCAAGCTCCGTAAACTTTTATAACCGCAGATAATTTTCCTGCTTCATTAAAAACTTCATGCGTAATTTTCCAGCGCTCATTATTTGCAGAAAGACCAGATAGTTTCATGTTTACGGTGATGTTTTCTCCTAGATGAATTTCTTTTCTAAAAGATGTTTCTTCGGTGAAAAGTATAGGGCCAAGATTATGCTTGGTAAGCTCAACAATAGAAAAATTTTGTTCGGCAAAATAACGCACCCTAATTTCAGCGGCATATTCGTTGTATGCGGTATGGCGCATATGTCTGTTTGGGTCAAAATCAGACCATTTTGTAGGAAATGTTACTTGATAACTCATGATGGATAATTAAAAAAACCTGATACATTGTAAAAATATATCAGGCTTTTATATTTGTTTATTATTTGATTTCTAATTTTTAACAATTTTAGATTCTTCTTTCAATTTTAATTCACTTAATACAGTTAAAGCTTCAGAAACATACATGTCTTTCGATAGGTTTTTATGCCAAGCCAATCTTTTGTCTTCTAAATCTTTATCGGTTTTAGACAAAGTTTGCTCGTATTTAGGTGAAGTAAAGGTTAAATTTGACTTGTAGTCAAAAACAGATTTAAACTTTTTAGCTTCTTTTTCTCTTGTATCACTATCCTTAGAAAACTTTTTATAATTTAAAGAGTACGAAGTATCATCTTGATTTTTCTTTAACCATTTTGCATATTCATTTACCAATTTAAAGCTAGTGTCAGTAGCAATTCTCTCTTTGCTATTGTATACAACGTCATTAAAGTTAGCATAAGAATTTGTTTGAGAATAGGTTGCCTGTTGCACCTTATCCCACGCTAATGCACTCTCTAAGTCACGCTCTCCAAACTTCATATAACTATAGGCACTTGGCATTGCAATATCAGAATACACTCCTTCTTTCTGCACCGAACCTCCATTGACTCTATAATATTTCTGAATTGTCATTTTCAGATATCCTAAATCTTCTTTATAATTTGGGTAAAATTCATTAATCGGTCTAATGCTTTGCACAGATCCTTTTCCATAGGTTTGATTACCTCCTAAAATAATCGCTCTTTTATAATCTTGCATTGAAGCTGCAAAAATTTCGGACGCAGAAGCTGATAATTCATTTACTAAGACAACTAAAGATTTATCCCATTGAACTTTAGTGTCAGTATCATTTAAAACATTTGGATCTTGTCCTCTAAATTTTACTTGTACAATTGGGCCTTTATCAATAAATAAACCTGATATTTCGATAGCCGTTTTTAAAGAACCTCCTCCATTATTTCTTAAATCCACAATTAAACCAGCAACACCATCCGCTTTTAATCGTTCAATTTCTTTTTCCATATCTTTTGCAGAATCTCTATAGCTATTATCAGTACTGTCAAAATAAAAACTTGGTAAATCTATAATCGCATATTTTTTGCCATTTTTTTCTACAATACTAGATTTCACAAAAGTTTCGTCTAACTCAACTACGTCTCTAATAATTGAAATTATTTTTGTAGAACCGTCTATTTTTTTCTTTACCGTTAACCTAACTTCTGTTCCTTTTTTTCCTTTGATGAATTTAATGGCGTCATCTAAACGCATTCCAACAATATCTAAAGGTTCTTCATCACCTTGGGCAACTTTTAGAATAATATCACCAGGTTCTAATTCTCCTTGCTTTGATGCAGGGCCTCCAGCTACTAGATCAGAAATATGTGTATAAATTCCTTTTGATAGCAAACGAGCACCAATTCCTTCTAGTTTCCCAGACATTCTCTGATTAAAATCCTCTTTATCTCTTGGATCCATGTAGGTTGTATGCGGATCAAAAGCACCAACAACAGAATTTAAAAAAGTAGAAAACCAATCATCATGTTCTAACTGTTCAATTCTTATATACAAATCGTCCATGTATTTTAAAACCTCTTTTCTCGCTTCTTTTTCTAAAGTTACAAAAGACCTCGTTTTAAATTTTTTATCTTCTTTAAGCTTTTCTTCTTGTAAAATTGTCTGTTCTTGTATTCTACTTATTGTCTGCAATTTTAGCTGCTTTCTCCAATAATCAATTAATTGATTATCGTTTTTTGCAAAGGGTACTTCTGCATAATCTACATTTATTGTTTCATTTTTATTAAATATAAAGGGTTGCGCCAATAAATCTCCATAATACGATTTTGCATTTTTAATTTTATCTAAATAACGACTATATACCAAGTTGTAAAAAGATAAATCATCTAGTAATAATTGATTATCAATTTGATATTTATATTGAGAAAATTCTTTTAAATCTTTTTGGGTAAAATATCTTTTACTAGCGTCTAGTTTATCAATAAAAGCGTCATAAACCAATTCAGAAAAATCATCATTTAGCTCTTTGACAACATAGTGACTTCTCGTTAAAACGTTTTTCAAAATATAGATTAGAACCTTATCTTTTTCAGGATCAGGATCTGAATTTGTATTTTGAGCTTTTGCATGGAGAGATAAACTGGTAAAGAATAAAACTATTACTAAAAAAGTGATATTAAACTTAAATGTTATTTTCATAAATCTACTGTCGTTATTGTTATTTTATAATGACCAATAAACTAAAATTGTGCCAAAAATTATACTAGTACAATTTTACGAAAAATTAGTCTTTTTTATTCTTTACAAAATGTTAAAAAGGAAATCACATAAAATAAATTATATTTGCTTGAAAGATATAAAATTCATTTTTAATATTGAATCTTCAAGCTGAATTGAAATTAAAAATTAACGCTGGATTTAGATTTTAAACCTCAAACTTAAAAAGTAAATGCAAGAAAGACCTTTAATTTTAGTAACAAATGATGATGGCATTACAGCTCCTGGTATTAGGGCACTCATTCAAATAATGAATAAAATTGGAGATGTTGTTGTGGTAGCTCCTGATAGTCCACAAAGTGGAATGGGTCACGCAATTACTGTTGATAATGTGTTGACTTGTAACCCGATAACTATTGATGATGGTCCTCAATTAGAATACACATGTTCTGGAACGCCTGCAGATTGTGTAAAAATGGCAATCAGTGAAATTTTAAATAAAAAACCAGATTTATGCGTTTCTGGTATTAACCATGGCGCAAATTCATCGATTAACGTCATTTATTCAGGAACGATGAGTGCAGCTATTGAAGCAGGTATAGAAGGAATTCCTGCGATTGGTTTTTCGTTATTAGATTTTAAATGGCATGCAGATTTTAAACCTGCTGAAGATTTTATAAAAAATATTACTTTAAATACTTTGCTCAACGGTTTGCCAGAGGGGATTGTTTTAAATGTAAATATTCCTAATTTAAAAAAGGAGGAGATAAAAGGAACTAAAATTTGTAGACAAGCAATTGGGGTTTGGAAAGAAATTTTTGACAAACGTAAAAGTCCTTTTGGAAAGGAATATTACTGGCTTTCTGGCGAGTTTGTAAATAAAGATAAAGGGCAAGATACAGATGTGTATGCGCTAGAAAACGGATACGTTTCTATTGTACCTGTTCAGTTTGATTTAACAGCACATCACATGATTCAAAAATTAAATTCGTGGGAACTATAAAAAAAGATATTTTAATAGGTGTTTTAATTTCTTTATTTGCCATGGCTGCAGGTTGTTTTTTATATGTAGAATATTTTTCTAAATTAGGATTTAATGAAACGATACAAATGATTGAAAATGGAGATTTGTATGGTAAGATTTTGTCTATTGCTGCAATTCCTAAC
>TARA_B110000967_G_scaffold65474_1_pt1 | contig 18565 bp, 14 predicted proteins | sample TARA_B110000967 | Tara Oceans TARA_B110000967 (sample SAMEA4397903) | marine metagenome | biome: Polar Biome; feature: [DCM] deep chlorophyll maximum layer (ENVO:01000326); material: water (ENVO:00002006), including particulate matter (ENVO:01000060) such as... | depth 35 m
AATTGGAACTGTCAAAAAACGCCTTTTCCAAATCACAAGCAAACGCTTGGGAAAACACCGCCATTCAGTATGGACTGGTCTTTGGGGAATTGACAAATCGCACAGAAGACTTGAGATTCAATTTGCCTCCTATCAAGTTGGACCATATCAAAGCCCTCACTACAGATGTTGGAATTTTACAATTTTCAAAGTTTTGCAAACCCGACCCCAAATCAGGGTATACAATTGACGACAATTCAAGGGCACTGATCAACATGGTGCTTTACCACGAAAAATACGCTGATGAAAACGTCTTGAATTTGGCCGATATTTACTTGAGTTTTATCGAAGGCATGCAACGAGATGACGGCTGGTTTGACAACTACAAAAATTTTGATGGCCAATTGACAAGTCAAAATCAAGAAGTCAATTTAGAAGATGCAAATGGACGGGTACTGTGGAGTCTGGGATATGTAATTGCACATAAAAAAGAACTCCCAATCAACCTCGTATTGAGAGCCCTAAAATGTTGGAACAAAGCCCTCCCAAACATTGCAAAAATTCATTCACCAAGAGCCGTCGCCTATGCCATCAAGGGGATGTACCATTACCACTCCGTTTTCCAAGACCTAAAGTCCAAAGAATTGGCTACTGAACTCGCTGCTGTATTATTGCACCACTACAAAATCAATTCCAATGAAAACTGGAACTGGTACGAAGAATACATGGCTTATGCCAACAATGTATTGCCCGAAGCCATGATGTATAGCTATTTAATTACCGGCAACACTAAATTCAAAGAGATCTCAGAAATAACATTGGATTTCCTGTTGGCCAATTATTTTATGAAAGGACAATTGAAGATTATTTCCAATAAAAAATGGTTTAAAAAGAAAAATGAAAAAGAGTTTTACGGAGAACAACCTATCGAAGTCGCAACAACCATGATCAGCTTGGATCTTTTTTACAAAATCACAAAAAAGAAAAAATACAAAAACCAACTTGAATTGGCCTTCAGTTGGTTTTTAGGCAACAACCACCTCAAACAAATCATGTACAATCCCATCAATGGCGGTGCTTACGACGGTTTGGAAGACAAAAAAATCAACATCAATCAAGGTGCAGAATCTGCCCTCTGCTTTTTCAAAGCACAAATACTCATGAACCAATACCTTGAAGAAAAATCAAAAGATCAAAAGGATAAAAACATGTGGATTTATCAGCTAAGCTCAAAATCAATGTCTTAAAAAAACAAAAAACTTGTGCGTCCTTATGCACCAATTATACCGTGTACAAATTCTTGGATTTGACCCGTCCCTTTTTCCTCCAAAAAGTTGATGAATGCCGACCCTATGATGGCACCATTCACATAATCACAAACGGTCTCAAAAGTCACCTGGTTGGAAATGCCAAAACCAACAATCAAAGTACTTGATAGATTCATGCTTTTGATGCGGCTGAAATAAGCAATTTGAGCTGGAGAAATCCCTCCTTTCGCTCCCGTAATGGAAGAGGAGGCCACCACATAAATAAAGGCGTCTGTCATGGCGTCTATTTTTAAAATCCGCTCGTCAGAAGTTTGAGGAGTGATCAAAAAAACATTCGAAATACCATAGGAAGCGAACAAGGCTTTGTAATGACTTTCGTACTCAATCATCGGCAAATCTGGTAAAATAACCGTCTCAACGCCACAGTCTTTGCAACGTTGACAAAAACGTTGCTCCCCGTATTTCAAGACTTGATTCAGGTAGCCCATCAACACCAAAGGAGCGGTAACCTTTCCTTTGAGTGATTCCAACTGCTCAAAAATAACATCCAAATTGGCGCCGTTCTTCAAGGCAACAGAACTGCTCTTTTGTATCGTGGCACCGTCCGCTAATGGATCTGAAAAAGGCAAGCCTACCTCGATAAAATCAATCCCATGGGCATCCAATTCGCTGATGATTTTTGGAGTATCTTGAAGGTTTGGAAAACCTGCTGTAAAAAAAACAGAACACAAATTTTGCTGCTTCTTTTCTAATAAATTTACTAATGAACTCATTGCTTTCTATTCTATTATTTTTATAATTTCCGAGGTGTCCTCGATTTTTGTTATTTGGTGATGACGACTTTTTGAGTGCTTCTATTCACCCCGTCGTCAAATATCAAAATATAAATCCCCGCTGGAAAAGAACGGACGTCAACTGACGAATTTTCTGTTGTCAAAAATCGATTCAAAACTTCGAGACCAGTCAAAGTAAACATCCGCAAAGTGAGGGGCTTGTCTTTGAGTACAACTAGAAACTCGCTGACTGCTGGATTCGGGTACACAACAAAACTCTGCAATGCGTTCTTTTCTACACGCAATTCATTTGGATCCGTAGTATTCTCAAAATAAGAAAAACTGCCGTCTCCCTTCGCGATAAACACATCTAAATCTTGATCTGAATCTACATCAACAAAAACAGGACTCGGATACAGCTCTTGAAAAGTTTCAAAAGGATTGTCGGCTCCCGATTGATTGACAAAAGTTGTCTGCAATCCGGATCCCGTGTTTTTGTAATAGAGAATTCCACAGCTGTCGACGGCATCGTAATCTATCCAACCGACAAACACGTCTTGATCTCCGTCCAAATCGATGTCTGTAAAAGTAGTTGAAAATACGCGATTCCCTAAATACGTGATCGCTCCTAAAGGATTTTCTACCCCTTGCCGTTGTTCAAAAACAGGTGCCATCGTGGTTCCTGTATTTTTAAAAAAAGCAATTCCGTTAGTTCCACCGACAAACACATCCATCAGATTGTCTTGATTGAAGTCTACAAAAGTAGGAGCCGAATTAGAACCGATGTCTACGCCGTCAAAAGGATTCTCAGCTCCGAGCTGCTCCTCAAACACATTTGGATCCTCTGATGTTCCAATATTCTTGTAATACCGAACCGTTCCCTCTTGGTTTCCTACGAAGAGATCCATATCTCCGTCGGCATCAATGTCAACTGATTTGGAAGTCAATCCCGCATTGAGTACAATTCCAGACAACGGATTGTCAGCACCTGTTCGCTTCGAAAACGAAATGTCTTGCGCCTGAGTCATCAAGTTTGCTGCTAAAAAAAACAGCAGTACAAAACAGCATCTTAACTGAATAGATTTTGTGCTTTTTTGGGGTAACTTTATGTACATTTTCTATGCTTGTAATAAATTCAAATTTCCATAACTGTCTTGAACAGGTGGTTTTCATTGGAAAAAGTAAAAATCCCAATGTGGCACAAGATAAGAAAAGCTATTCTAAAATCGACAAACCTTTGCATATATACAACCGTTTTGGTTCGTCCAAAATTCAATCTTTCAAATGCTCTATGTACGTGTCCAAATCTTTGTCTCCTCTCCCTGAGAGGTTCACTACAATCACCTGACCGGGCTTGATGTCCATTTTATCCAATGCTGCCAGCGCATGCGCTGTCTCCAAAGCAGGAATGATCCCTTCTGTTTTTGACAAATCAAACCCTGCATCCAAAGCTTCCTGATCGGTAGCATTTAGAAAAATAGCTCTTTTGGACTCGTGTAAATACGCGTGTAAGGGACCTATCCCAGGATAATCCAATCCTGCTGAAATGGAATAGGGCTCTACAATTTGTCCGTATGCGTCTTGCATCAGAATGGTCTTGCTTCCGTGAATGACCCCGACCTCTCCTAACTGAGAAGTCGCCGCACTTTCACCGCTATGAACTCCCAATCCCGCTGCTTCTACAGCGACCAAGTCCACCTCTTTGTCATCTAAATAATGATAAAATGCCCCTGCGGCATTGCTACCTCCTCCAACACAAGCAACCACTGCATCTGGATACTCACTTCCTGTGTGCTCCAACAGTTGCGCCTTTATTTCTTCACTGATAATGGCTTGAAGGCGGGCAACCATATCTGGATACGGATGGGGACCGACCACAGATCCGATCAAATAATAAGTCTCTTCTGGGTTTCCTATCCAATCGCGAATCGCTTCGTTGGTTGCGTCTTTGAGGGTTCTACTTCCACTTTTAGCAGGCATGACCGTCGCGCCCAACATTTTCATACGAGCCACATTGGGAGCCTGGCGCTTGATATCTACTTCTCCCATAAAAACGATGCACTCCAAATTCATCAAAGCACAGACAGTCGCCGTGGCAACACCGTGTTGTCCAGCCCCTGTCTCTGCTATGATGCGTTTCTTACCCAAATGCTTGGCAAGCAAAATCTGCCCAATGGTATTGTTTATTTTGTGCGCACCAGTGTGGCACAAATCTTCTCGTTTCAAGTAGATAGAAGCTTGGAATTTCTCAGACAAATGTTTGGCCAAATAAAGTGGTGTAGGCCGTCCGACATATTCGTCCAACAGGTACTTGTATTCTTTTTGAAAAGCGTCGGAATAGATAATCTGCAGGTAATTATCCTCCAGCTCTTTGACATTGGGATGCAACAATTCTGGAATAAAAGCCCCTCCGAACTGTCCGTAATACCCTTCTTTTGTAGGTTGAAATTTTGTTTCCATAGTGGGTGTTTTTGATTGTGAACTTAAGCCACGATACATTGTATTATTTTTACGAATTCACTTAATTTTTTGACATCCTTCAATGCCGGTGCTATTTCAAATTTGCTATTGACATCCAAGGCGTAAATGGGCAAATCTGACTTCAGAAGCTCTTTTAAAGCTGCGTGTTCCTCCAATCCAATACCTCCACTCAAAATAAAAGGAGTTTTGGATGGATACCCTTTCAATACGGTCCAATCGAAAGTAGTTCCATTGCCTCCGGGGTGTTTTCCTTTGGTATCGAACAGAAAATAATCTACGGTCTTTTCGTAAGGCTTCAAAAGAGAAAAATCAAAATCGGATTTTACCGAAAAAACTTTGAAAACCTCAACCCCCAAGGATTTGACACGCTCGCAAAACAGGGGGCTTTCTTTTCCGTGTAACTGCACCGCTTGAAAGTCAAATTCCCTTACTTTGTCTCGAACAAACTCAAATGAGGCATCTACAAAAACGGCTGTTTTTTTGATATGCGCATCCAGTGACGGAATCACACCTGTAAAATTTCTCGAGGATTTTTCGCAGAAAATAAAACCCAAATACGCTGGCTGCAATGCTGCAACTTCCAAAATATTTTTTGAAGATCCCATGCCACAAACTTTTAATTTGAATTTTTGTTTCATTTCTTTTTATTTTGAGCGGTTCCTCTATCGGTCCCTAACGTATTTGATCGATAAATTGACGACAAGCACGTCCTGGATTGTCTGTTTTCATAAAGTTCTCTCCAATTAAAAAACCTTGGAAACCGTATTCTTTTAGTCCCGAGATGATTCTTGGATCGCTGATACCACTTTCCGAAACTTTGACACAACTATCTGGTATTTGAGCTGCCAAGGCAATGGAGTGTTCCAAATCGACTTCAAAGGTTTTCAAATTTCGGTTATTGATCCCGATGATCTTTCCGTCTAAGTCTGAAATTTTATCCAATTCCTCCTGGCTGTGAACTTCGTACAACACACTCAAACCCAATTCCGTGGCGAGCTTTCCATAATTTTTCAATTCTTCCTTTGTCAAACAAGCTGCAATCAGCAAAACTGCGTCGGATCCAATGGCTTTGGCTTCTACAATCTGAAACGCATCCACCACAAAATCTTTGCGCAAGATAGGACGCACCCTATTCAAAGTTCTGGCCGTCATCAAATCTACCATGGTTCCGCCAAAATAACGGGTATCGGTGAGGATAGACTGCGCGGCAACATTGGCATTTAGATAGCCCTCGGTGACCTCTTGAATCGTCGAGGTCGCATTGATGATGCCTTTGGAAGGCGATTGTCTTTTGAATTCTGCAATGATGCCTGTAGAACCCTTTTCAATCAAGGATTCTTTTAAAGAAAGTGGTGTTCTTTTAAAAGCAGGGCTTTTGACCAACTTCTCCAAAGATACTTCCGCCTTGATTTTAGCAATCTCTTGTTTTTTAAAAGCGACTATTTGTTCTAGTATATTCATTTTTTATAACTCTAATTCTCTGTAAAAAAATTATTTTTTCTATTTTTATTTCAAGGTTTAGTTGGCCAGCAGGAGCTCCAAACTTTTTTGAGCTTTCAAGCCCAACAAAGCATCTTTTGCTTCTTGATATGCGGTTTCAAAACTTTTGGTAGCGTCCAATGTTTTTAAGGCAAAAGCCGCATTGGCCAACACCACATTGTTTTGAGCTTCTGTCCCTTTGCCTTCGAGGATACGCTTGAAAATCAGTGCTGCTTCGGGAACCGAATTTCCACCAAAAATATCTGAAGGATCCAAGGTTTGCAATCCAAGATCGGAAGGATGCACAATTTGTTCTGCTTGTTTGGTAAACAATTTAAAAGGGCCGGTCAAAGAGATCTCATCGTACCCGTCCAAAGCGTACAAAACGCCATAATTCAAGGTAGTTTTTTGCAACAGGTAATTGTAGGTTCTGGCAACTTCCAAATTGTATACGCCGACCAATTGATTTTGAGGCTGGCTGGGATTTACCAAAGGGCCCAACATGTTGAAAAATGTTTTCATTCCCAGTGACTTTCGAACCGGCCCCACCGCTTTCATGGCGGGATGAAAAAGGGGTGCGTGTAAAAAACAGATATTGGCCTTGTCCAATTGAGCTTTCAACACCGCTTCTTCATTGGTGAATTGATAGCCCAAATACTCCAGCATGTTCGAAGATCCAGAGGCCGAAGACACACTGTAATTTCCGTGTTTGGCAACTTTGTTTCCGGTTCCTGCCACGACAAAGGAAGTCAGGGTAGAGATGTTAAATGTGTTCTTTTCGTCGCCTCCAGTTCCACACAAATCGATGGTGTTGAAATCGGACAAATCTATTTTTACCGCCAATTCCAGCAAGGCATCTCGAAATCCTGACAACTCAGCTACGGTGACGGGACGCATTCTAAATACCGTTAGAAAAGAAGCCAAATGCGCATCGTTGTAGCGCTCCGCTGCAATGTCAAGCAAAACCTGCTTTGCCGCTTCTCGGCTCAAAGTTTCGTGGGCAAAAAGGCTGTTTAGTATTTTTTTCATTCGGATTTTTTTATAAAATTATAAAACAACGGGGCTTGGATTGGTATCAGACCTGTAAATTGTCCATAAAATTACGGACCATTCGTTCTCCTAAAGGTGTCAAAATAGATTCTGGATGAAACTGCACGGCACTGACGTTGTAATTTTTGTGTTCCAAAGCCATGATGCCTCCTTCTTCGTCGCGGGCTGTGATTTTCAACATTTCTGGAAAATCTTCTTCTGCAGCAATCCATGAATGGTAACGTGCCGCTTCAAATTTTACGGGCATGCCTCGAAAAAGCAACGCTTCTTTGTCCACCACCTCCATCGTCGTAGCAACACCGTGGTATACCTGATCCATATTCACAATTGTTCCTCCAAACACCTCTGTTATGGCTTGCAAACCCAAACAAACCGCAAAAATAGGAATGGTGGGTGCATAGGTGTGAATGACTTCTTTTAAGATGCCCGCTTCGTCCGGGATGCCAGGTCCTGGAGACAGCATGATGACGTCATAGGCACCTACCTCCGCGAGTGAAATTTGATCGTTTCGATATACATCGGGAAAATTCCCTGTAATCTCCTCCACCATGTGTACGAGGTTGTAGGTAAAAGAATCGTAGTTGTCTAATATCAATATCTTCATTGTAGTTCTTATTGTGGGTCTGTTCTTGTATCTCCTTATATTTTTTCTGCCAAAACCAAGGCTTTTTTCAAGGCTGCCAATTTGTTATTTACCTCTTGCAATTCTTTTTCTTCTTCGGAATCAATGACGATTCCAGCACCCGCCTGAGAGTACAACACATTGTTTTTACTCACAAAAGAACGAATGGCAATCGCCAAGTTAACGGAACCGTCCAAACCTAGTACCCCGACAGCTCCTCCATAAAACCCACGCGATTGGTTCTCGTAGGTATCGATCAGCTGCATGGCTTTGTATTTGGGCGCACCGCTCAAAGTACCTGCAGGAAAGGTGTCCCCGACGATTTCTATCGGGTTGCCTTTGATCGCACCTTGAACTGTAGACACCAAATGAATTACATGACTGAAGTATTGAACTTCTTTAAAAACCTCAACGGTCACATGGTCTGCGTGTTTGCTCAAGTCGTTCCGAGCCAAATCGACCAACATGACATGTTCTGCATTTTCTTTTTTGTCTTCAGACAATTTTTTGCCCAATTTCAAATCTTCTGCCATGTCTCCCGTCCGGCGAAAGGTGCCTGCTATGGGATTGATGATGGCCTTTCCTTTGCCCACTTTGATTTGTGCTTCTGGTGAAGAGCCCATCAATTTAAAACTTCCGTAGTCAAAATAAAACAAATACGGTGATGGATTGATGGACCGCAAGGCACGGTAAACGTTGAATTCATCTCCTTTAAAGGACTGTTGGAACTGTCTTGATAAGACAATCTGAAACACGTCACCACGTTTGCAATGCGCTTTCCCTTTGCTCACGTATTCTTTGAATTCTTCGTCGGTACAATTAGATGTCTCTTCGCCTTCAAAAGAAAAATCCTGTGTGTGGTAGGCTTTGGAGTTCAAAACTGTTTCAATTTCTGACAAACGAGTGGTTTCCTTTTCCTCCAAATTTTCAATCAAAATCAACTCGTCGTTAAAGTGGTTGATCGCGATGACAAACCTAAAAAAACTGTACTGAAGTAACGGAATAGCTGAAGGAGCTGCTTTGGCTTTTAGTTCGATGTTTTCAAAATACTGCACACCGTCGTAAGTAGTATAGCCATACAAGCCATTGAATCCTTTGATCGAGGGATCACAATCCAAATCTATGGCTCCTGTGTATTGGTCAAACAGTTCGTAAAAATTGTTATTTTCCAAAGGCTGACTTTCCAAAACGCTTCCTTTGTAAGACAGTGACAATTGGTGTTGTTCTGCTTTGATGTCTACAACGGGCTCGATGCACAAAAACGAAAAACTCTCTTCTTTGCTGTGGTAATCAGAACTTTCCAACAACAAGGTGTTGGCGTATTTGTCTCTAAATTTCAAATACAGACCAACCGGAGTCATGGTGTCGGAGATCCTTTTCTTTGTAATTGATTTGAATTTTATGGCTTTCATTTTTTCTAAAATGGGTTGGTACTTGGATTAAAAAAAGGCTTATCGTGAGATAAGCCTTTTTTATTTATATGTTACATACAAAATACAGGAAGTCTTCTCACTTAGGAATTAAGAGAGTTCCACCACCAACTATTTTTTGTATTGCTATTCATTGTTTCTAGTTTCTGTTACAAAAATAAGGGTAGATTTTTGATTGAACAAATTTTTTGCGCGATTTTATTTGTACAAATTCCTAGAATTTGTGGTTGTCTTTTTTTAAAACTTCAAAAAACGTCGCTTATTCTTATATAGAAAACCTAATCGAAGAGCCTATTTTACAACACGTACATTCATTTCTTCTACTTTTTTATCGGACAGTGGTGATGGACTTCCGAATAATAGATCTTCGCTGGAGCCTGTTTTTGGAAAGGCCATCACCTCTCGGATGGACGCCTTTTTTTCTAAAATCATCATCAAACGGTCGACACCCCAAGCGATGCCTCCATGTGGGGGTGCTCCGTAATGGAAGGCCTTGTACATCGTACCCACACTTTTGAACATTTCTTCTTTGTCATAACCCATATTCTTATAGGTAGCTTCTAAGATTTCTGGTTTGTGTGCACGTACAGATCCGCCACCAATTTCATAACCGTTTAAGATCAAATCATATTGCTGTGCGATGATGCTCCCAATTTCTTCCTCGTTTCCTTGCATGTGCTTTTCCAAGTCGTACAAAGCGGGCATTGAAAATGGGTTGTGGGTAAAGGTCCAACGACCTTCCGCTGTTTTTTCGAACATCGGGAAATCAACCACCCATGCGGGGCGCAACTCTTTGGGATGGATCAAACGCAACAGGGTGCCCAACTCTTGGCGTACGGCATCCAATGCTTTGTTTGCAGTCGCAGCATCTGCAGCCGAAAAGAAAACAATGTCCCCTACTTTCGCGTCAGTTGCGGAGATAATTCCTGCTGCGATGTCTTCGCCCAAGAATTTGATGATGGGCGACTGCAAATCGTTTTCATTGACAATGATATATGCCAAGCCCCCCAAACCGTGTTCTTGTGCAATCGCGGTTAGTTTTTCAATCTGCCCTTTGGACATGCGCTTGCCTCCTTGTTCTTTAGCAGACACTTTGATGCATTTGACGATTCCTCCTGCTGCGATTGGCTTGCTAAACACTTGGAAACTCGTGTCTTTTACAACCTCCGTAATGTCTTGCATTTGCAATCCAAAACGCAAATCAGGTCGGTCACAACCGTATTTGTCCATGGCTTCTTTGTAAGTAATCACTTCAAAAGGGTGTAAGACCCATTTTTTGCCATATATTTTTCGAACAATCTCGTTGAACATATTCGTGTTCAAATCGATGATTTGCTGCATGCTTGCATAGGCCATTTCGATGTCCAACTGCGTAAATTCTGGTTGGCGGTCTCCACGAGAATCTTCGTCTCGGAAACAACGTGCAATTTGGAAATACTTTTCAAAACCACCGACCATCAACATTTGTTTGAATTGCTGTGGTGCCTGAGGCAAGGTGTAAAAAGAACCGGCCTGTTTTCTCGAAGGCACGATAAACTCACGGGCTCCTTCATCTGTCCCAGCAGTCAAGATGGGCGTCTCTATTTCTATAAATTCTTGAGTATCTAAAATATCGCGCATCAGTTTGATCACACGATGGCGGTTGACCACTGCCTTGCGTACCTCCTCGTTTCGGTGGTCTAAAAATTTGTATTGAAAACGTACATGCTCGCTTGTTCGCATGGCTCTTTTGATTTCAAAAGGCAAGGTTTTTGACAAGTTTAAAATTTCCAATTCCGAAGTTTCCAACTCTATTTTTCCAGAACGCAAACCGGCGTTGAAGTCATTCTCGTTGCGAAGCATAAGAACGCCTCTTACCGAAATGACAGATTCTGATTTTAATTTCACCAACTCGTCCAAATTCGGAAAGGTCTCCCGACTCAACCGAACTTGCAAGATTTCGTTGCTGGAATCGCGCAAATCGATAAACATCAATTCTCCGTGATCTCGAACGCTCGATACCCAACCTGCCAAAGTCACTTGGAGGCCTATCGTAGCTTCTGAGAGCTCAGATATCACATGGGTTCTGTAAGTTTCTTTGACCACCAATGGGATTTCTGGCAATTCCTCCTCCTGTACTTTTGAAGTATGCCCCTCCTCAGCATTTGTTAATACTGCGGGAGCGGCACTTTGTCCTTCTTGAACAGCGGCACCGTGCAAGGCATCTAAAACACCTTGACGAATGACTTTCCCAGAAGCTCCTTTCCCGATAATGGAAAGGACCTTTCCGACAAGAATCCCTGCTTTCCCTTGGTTCCCTGCTTGGATCTCTTTTGCGACCGCTTCGTTTGCTGCAATTACTTCCTGAATGGCTGCTTGTATCTGTGCTTCGGAAATGGTGTTTTCCTCAAAATATTTTTGGTAATTGTAGCCAGGATCTTCCAACAAAGATTGGATGGCATTTTGAACCAAAACTGCCGTTACTTTTTCCGCTTTGAACAAAGAAAAAATGGCAATAAAATCATCAATATTTTCAATGTTTGGATAGGCTTCCGGTTTGACATTGTTGGACAAGGTCTTTGCTACAAAAGAAGGATCTTTGAGTTGCTCGTTAAGAGTCACAAAGGTCTCTGAACGCATAGCATCAGCCGTGAAGAATTTGGCATCTTGAGGCAGTACCCCGCCTTCGATCAGAAGCGTTTCAACTGCAAAAGGCAATACGCTCGCATCTACTTTGGTGGTGGCGACAAGGTCTTTGATGTTTACAAAAGGCAAATCGGGTTCCGATATAAAACGGTAATCCGCTTCAAACTCCTTTGTACGCATGGTTTTGGTTTGCTTTAAATCTGCATCCCACAAAACCGTTGTTTGCTCTGGACGGAATTCCTGGTGTGTTTTGTAATATTCCAATTGTTTTTCAACTTCCTCTTTCAAGGCTTCTCCCATAAACTTAAACGAATTTAAGTTTTTGATTTCCGTACGCGGATTCAAATCACTACTCCCTTTGAGGCGCAAAGAGACCGAAACATCGGATTTGAATTCTCCTTTTTCGAGGTTTGCCTCCGAAATTTTTAAATTCTGAACAATGCGTTGTATGTATTGGGCATAGGTCGAAGCATCTTCAATGTTTCGGATACAAGGATCGGTCACAATTTCGATCAATGGAACTCCTGCCTTGTTAAAATCTACTAGAGAAATGGTTTTCTCATGCACTAATTTGGCCGCATCTTCTTCGATGTGTACCTGCGTCAACTCAACGGTAAAAAGAGAACCGTCGTTTCGGAAACAAGACACCTGTCCGTCTGGAATGACCGGGTTGTGAAATTGCGTGATTTGAATGTTTTTGGGATTGTCGGGATATTCGTAGTGCTTTCGGTCCCAAGAAATTACCTCGTTTGAAAAAGAGGAGTTGACGGCTTTTCCAAAGTAAATGGCCTTCGCTATCGCCTCTTTGTTAATGGCTGGCAACACACCCATTTGACCGGTACAAACCGAGCAGATGTTTTCGTTGGGCTGTGCTACTTCCCGGTTGGGACAAGCACAAAACAACTTGGTGTTGGTATTCAAGCGAACATGGGTTTCCAATCCAATCACCAATTCCAATTCGTGTGCCTCTAAAGCGGCTGTCAATTGATCCAACTCCATTACAATATCTCTTTTAAGAAGTGTGCAAACTTTAATATCGTTTCTTCATCATTTTTGGCTGCCGTAATTTGCATTCCCGTAGGAGTTCCCTGTGGAATGGTCAATGTCGGCAACTGCCCCAAACTAAACCCAACGGTATAAGCGTCTGACAAATACATGGCATGGGGGTCTTTTAGACTGTCTCCTATCTTAGGAGGTGTCCCGGGAGTCACAGGTGACAGAATCAAGGCTACCTCATTGAAATCGGCCTGAAAGTTCGACGCTATTTGATCTCTCAAGGACAAGCCTTTTAAGTATATTTCATCTGAAAACCCTTGCGACAACACCTGGTTTCCTCCTACGATTCTTCGTTTGGATTCCTCTGAGAAATTTTCAGACCGCGTGACGGCATAGCTCTCAATCAAGTTTTTGTCTTCGATGCGGTTTCCGTAATTGGTTCCGTCCAATCGAGATAGGTTGGAAGCCGTTTCGGCCATGGCCAAGGTATAATAAGTAGCTACTAGGGTCTCAGATTTGAAAAAATCCAATTCCTTAACGAGGATGCCCTTTGCTTTTATTTTTTCAATACTGTTTAAGAAATCCTTTTTTACCTGAGGGTCGATCGCTTCACTTTCGACAAAGTCTTTAAAGTAACCCACTGAAGTCAGGGCCGATCCGCTTGTAGAAGTGAGTTCTGGAATTTCTTTGGAATCAATCGTTGTTTGGTCTTTGCCGTCTTTTCCGCTCAGTGCGTTTAAGACAATTCGGATGTCTTCGATGGATGTTGCCAAAGGCCCCACACAATCGGTTGAAGAAGCATAAGCCATCAGACCGAAACGCGATATCCGCCCGTAGGTGGGTTTCATCCCATATATTCCATTGTATCCTGCCGGTTGCCGAATGGACCCTCCGGTATCGCCTCCAATAGAAAAAACCGTATAGTTTTTGGCGACATTGACTGCAGAGCCGCCACTAGATCCTCCGGCAACCAAAGAGGGTTCCGCAGCATTTTTTACGGCACCGAAAATAGTGTTTTCGCTCGAAGACCCGTGTCCAAAACTGTCACAGTTTTCTTTGACCAAGGGAATGGCTCCCAAATCCAGTAATTTTTGAATCGCAGTTGCCGTATAGGCAGATTTGTAATTTTTTAGAAAATTGGAAGATGCGGTCGTAACCGTTCCTTGAAGCATGTAAACGTCTTTGATTCCAAAAGGAATCCCTTCCAACAATCCGATTGTTTCGCCACGTGCAATTTTGGCATCTACTTTGGCTGCCAAATCCAGTGCCATTACATCCAACAAAGTATTGACGGTATTGTGGGTGTTTTTGGCCAAACCGGTTAGTTTTTCTTTCACCAACGCCGTACAACTTATCTCTTTGGACAGCAATTGCTTGTGTATCTTTTTGATCTGTGATTCCATACTAGTCTTCTATAACTTTAGCAACGACCAAATACCCGTCTTTTTCTTTGGGAAAATTTTCTCGTATGATTTCCTTTTCCAAACCCGTACTTTCTTCCACCACATCCGCTCTTAAGGAAGAGACAGAAACCGCATGGGGCTTGACATTTTGCAAAGGAGCATCGGCTGTCGGATGTGCGTTTTTAATCACCTCAAACAGTTGGCTCACCGCTTCTGACGGTTGGGCTCCTTTGATACTCGACAAGATGTCGACTGTCATTATTTTACTCATGTCTCTTGGATTGGTTTGAAAATCGTACTTATAAGCTGGCAAAATTACAAAAGTTTTAGCGGAGTTGGAAGGGAATGGCTTGAAAATTAGAATGCGGTTTTTTCTGAACTTACCGGAAGGAAAGCTGCACAAAACTCAAGCAGGACTGCAGCGTTTTTTTTATGAAGGACAACCGCTAACTGTTTCAAATTTACAAAAACACAATAGGAGCCCTCAGCAACAAGGGGTCTCTTGAAGTGTGCTCTGACATAAATGACGGTGCACAACAAGTCGTTCGACCTAGAAAGAAAAACTTTGGTATTTTGAAGTTACATATTTTGACCTAATTGTTTCAAAATTGACGTTTTCAAGACAATTCCCCTCTTTAAAAACGACCTCGCTAAGGCATTTCTGTGTTTTCTAAAAATTCAAACAAACAAAAAACAGCTCCTTTCTGTTTTAAGCCGTTTTTAAGCCTTTTAAGGTACTTTTTCATTTATCAACATTTTTAGAAGTTGTAAACACACCCTCCGCTACAGCTGTCTATTTGTTTATATTTGTAAGGGTCGTTTTGAAAAACACCCCCAAACCATTTTAAAAAACCGTACAAAATCATGAGCGAAGAAAACAAGCAACAGTATTCAGCGGATAGCATCCAAGCCCTCGAAGGAATGGAACACGTGAGAATGCGTCCCTCCATGTACATCGGAGATGTGGGCGTAAGAGGACTCCACCATTTGGTCTACGAGGTCATCGACAACTCTATTGACGAAGCTTTGGTTGGACATTGCAACAACATCCATGTATATATCAATGAAGACAATTCCATTACCGTTCAAGATGACGGACGTGGAATTCCTGTGGACATGCACAAAAAAGAAGGCGTTTCCGCTTTGGAGGTGGTGATGACTAAAATTGGTGCCGGTGGGAAATTTGACAAAGATTCTTACAAAGTTTCTGGAGGATTGCACGGTGTCGGGGTTTCTTGTGTGAACGCCTTGTCAGACCACCTGAAAGCGACCGTATTTCGAGAAGGAAAAATCTGGGAACAAGAATACGAAAGAGGAAAGTCTTTGTACCCCGTAAAACAAGTGGGAGAAACCGACAAAAGAGGAACGGAAGTCACCTTTACTCCGGACAAATCCATCTTCCAACAAACCACTGAATTCAATTACGATACCTTGGCGGCACGTTTGCGAGAACTCGCTTACTTAAACAAAGGAATCACGTTGATTTTTACGGACAAACGCAACTTTGACGACGAAGGAGTTCCCGTTACAGAAACGTTCCACAGCACAGAAGGGTTGAGTGAATTTGTAAAATACCTAGACAGTACTCGAGAACAATTGACCGCAAATATCATTTCTATAGAAGGGGAGAAAAATGGCATCCCCGTGGAAGTCGCTATGGTCTACAATACCTCCTATTCTGAAAACCTTCACTCCTACGTAAACAATATCAACACCCATGAAGGAGGAACCCACTTGTCAGGTTTCCGAAGAGGACTGACAGGTACTTTGAAAAAATACGCCGACAATTCCGGTTTGTTGAAAAACTTGAAATTTGAAATCGCTGGAGATGATTTCCGCGAAGGATTGACAGCCATTATTTCGGTAAAAGTACAAGAACCTCAATTTGAAGGACAAACAAAAACAAAACTTGGAAACCGAGAAGTTTCGGCTGCGGTCTCCCAAGCTGTTTCAGAGATGTTGACAGACTATTTGGAAGAAAACCCAAACGACGCAAAGACCATTGTTCAAAAAGTCATCTTGGCTGCACAAGCAAGACACGCTGCCCGCAAGGCCCGTGAAATGGTGCAACGAAAAACCGTCATGTCCATCGGTGGTTTGCCTGGAAAATTGTCAGATTGTTCTGAAACAGACCCCGAACAATGTGAAATCTTCTTGGTTGAGGGAGATTCGGCAGGTGGAACTGCCAAACAAGGTCGTGACCGAAATTTCCAAGCAATTTTGCCCCTGCGTGGAAAAATCCTAAACGTTGAAAAAGCCATGCAGCACAAAGTCTTTGAAAACGAAGAAATCAAAAACATGTTCACTGCCTTAGGTGTCTCCATCGGAACCGAAGAAGACAGCAAAGCCTTGAACTTGACAAAGCTTCGCTACCACAAAGTAGTCATCATGTGTGATGCCGATGTCGATGGAAGTCACATTGCCACTTTGATTTTGACCTTCTTCTTTCGCTACATGAGAGAGATGGTAGAGCAGGGCTATGTATACATTGCCACGCCGCCGCTGTACCTTGTGAAAAAAGGACAAAAAAGAGAATATGCTTGGGATGACGACCAACGCGATCTGATCGTTCAAAAAATGGGCGGAAGCACAACCATACAGCGTTACAAAGGTTTGGGAGAAATGAATGCAGAACAATTGTGGGACACCACGATGAATCCTGAGTTCAGAACTTTGAGACAAGTAATCATCGACAGCGATGTAGAAGCCGACAGGGTTTTCTCCATGTTGATGGGCGATGAAGTGCCTCCTCGTAGAGACTTTATCGAACGAAATGCAAAATATGCAAACATAGACGCCTAAGCCGTTAAAGACAGATTTGAAAACCACTTGGCAACGAGTGGTTTTTTCAAAAGCAAGAGAAGCACAGTCAAAAAAAACAATTCAGAAGATAAATTCGTATTTTTGCGGCCGATATTTTCGAAATCAAAAAAACAAATTAAAACCTTAAAATAAATTGAATATGAAAGTTACCGTTGTTGGAGCAGGTGCTGTCGGCGCAAGTTGTGCCGAGTACATTGCTATCAAAAATTTTGCATCAGAAGTTGTCATCGTAGACATCAAAGAGAATTTCGCTGAGGGAAAAGCCATGGACCTTATGCAAACTGCCTCATTGAATGGTTTTGACACCAAAATCACTGGAAGCACAAACGACTATTCCAAAACTGCCAACAGCGATGTGGCTGTTATTACGAGTGGAATTCCTAGAAAACCAGGAATGACCCGAGAAGAATTGATTGGCATCAATGCGGGAATTGTCAAATCAGTGTCTGAAAACCTGATCAAACATTCTCCCAACGTTATTCTGATTGTGGTGAGCAACCCGATGGACACCATGACCTACTTGGCACACAAAACAACCGGACTCCCAAAACACCGCATCATCGGAATGGGAGGCGCCTTGGACAGTGCCCGTTTCAAATATCGATTGAGTGAAGCGCTCGGAGCACCTGCTTCGGATGTAGACGGCATGGTGATTGGCGGACACAGCGACACCGGAATGATCCCACTGACAAGGCTCGCGACTAGAAACTCTGTGCTGACAAGTGAATTCCTGTCGGAAGAAAAATTGGATGAGGTTGCAAAAGCCACCATGGTTGGTGGAGCCACTCTCACGAAAATGCTGGGTACTTCTGCTTGGTATGCTCCAGGAGCTGCTGTTTCTGCCATGGTTCAGGCCATCGCTTGTGACACCAAAAAAATATTCCCCTGTTCTACTCTCTTAGAAGGAGAATACGGATTGGAAGACCTGTGTATCGGAGTTCCCGTTGTACTCGGAAAAAATGGAATTGAAAGCATTGTAGAAATTCAACTCAACGAAGCAGAAAAAACCAAATTGACAGCCAGTGCTGCCGCAGTCCAAAAAACAAACAGCTTGTTGACCCACTAACAACCCGTTTCCACAAAGTTTAAAAAACCCCTTTTTGGGGTTTTTTTATGCCTTGCATTCAAAGCATCTTAAAATCCTTCCATTGGATTCGTGATGTTTTTTTTGATTATCTTAAAAAAATACATACTTTTAATATGTAAACTTCTTGCAACATCAGTCAAAGGTTGAAATTGACACAACCATATTTCGATACTGATTGCATAAAAACAAAAATCCCTCCCCCATTTTATTTTATTAAAAAGTGAACGCACTGTAAAGACGTCGTTGCCCAAAAATTAAAAAAACAAGCAACACTGCCTCTTTTTCAATGCAATCGGATGGAACCCACAAAGGAGACTTTGCAGGCCTTCTATCTTCAAAAACCTACGAATTCCCTCTGCGTTTGTTTTCTAAAACATCCCCCCACACAACACCTTTGGACTTGCACGTCTCTAAAGAAAATTTGAACACCACTATCGACCTAACAATTAAAACCCTAAGAACCATGAAAACAATTTACTCCGCTCTATTTTTCGTTTTTTTCACCTCTTTGACCAAAGCACAAGATGCTTTTATTACCCAATGGGACAC
>TARA_B110000967_G_scaffold102336_1_pt1 | contig 18427 bp, 19 predicted proteins | sample TARA_B110000967 | Tara Oceans TARA_B110000967 (sample SAMEA4397903) | marine metagenome | biome: Polar Biome; feature: [DCM] deep chlorophyll maximum layer (ENVO:01000326); material: water (ENVO:00002006), including particulate matter (ENVO:01000060) such as... | depth 35 m
TGAAAGTGCCTTAGCCGTTATTTCTCAATTCAGCCAAGACAAAGCAGCATAACTCTATCCTACCTATTAACTTGATTAATTATAGGTTTTTGATCAAAAAAATTGATAATAGATTCAATTGCTTCAGATGCAATGTTATGAAAGCATTCATCTGTCCAACATAAAGAATGCGGAGTTAAAATAACATTTTCATATGACATTAATTGGCTGTCTAAGGCTATTGGTTCTTGTGAAGTTACATCCAAACCAGCTCCAAAAATACTTTTGTTTTCGAGCGCTACTTCCAAATCTTTCTCATTAATAACTGGGCCTCTAGATAAATTAATTATATAAGCACTCTTTTTCATTTTAGAAAAAAAAGATTTGTTAATCATACCTTTAGTCTCTTCATTTAAATTACAAAGAATAACTATGAAGTCACTTTTTTGAGCCAATTCAGTTAGCTCAACTTTTAAAGCTCCATTATCATGTAACTGCGTTTTACTTAAAAAGGGATCAAATGCTATAATATTATTGAAAAATGGCTGTGATAATTTTATTGTTTCTTTACCAATACTACCTGCTCCAATAATACCTAATGTTTTTTTTGTTAATCCTTTTCCCATAAAATTTGTTCTATCATTCCATTTTCCTGACCTAACCAAGTCATTTTTTATTAATAATCTACTAGAAAGAGCAAAAATCATTGTTAAAGCAGCAACTGCTACTGGCCTTCTAACTGCATTTGGAGTATTGGTTACTATTATATTTTTTTCTTTCATTGCAGAAATATCAACTGAATCATAACCTACACCAAAACGTGATATTATCTTTAATTTACAATCTTTTCTAGCAACAGATTGAGCAGATGCGGTTGGAAGATTTAATAGTATAGCGTCAAATTTACTTGCATCTTCTGGAGTAATTTCTTGGATATTTTTATCCATCCATGATATTTCAATATCATCTCTATTTTCAAGTTTTAAAAGAGCTTCATTACCAAAACAAGGCTCATTATCTACATTCAACAAATCACCTGAAATACCAACTTTAATTTTCAAAAAAAAACTCCTTATTTAATTAAATATTATATTAATATATCAGATATACCTTTTTTAAGAATATTCATTTCTGTTCCTACTGCAATCATATTAAAACCTAGTGCATGATATCTATTTAATTCTTCTTTACTATTTACCATAATGCCTAAACTTTTATTATTTATTTTTGCTGCTTTAACTATTTTGTTTATAGCTTCAATATATATCTTAGATGAAAAATCTCCTGGAATCCCAAGAAAATTAGTTAAATCAAAATGACCTACCCAAAGACAATCAACACCATCTAATGATGCTATTTTTTCAACATTATTTAATCCTATTTTTGATTCTATTTGAATAATATTAATAATTCTTTCATTAGCTTCTTTTATAGAAATCAATGGATTTATTACATCGTAATTATCGTGTGCAAAACCAAATCCCGCACCCCTTACGCCACTGGGTGGATATTTAGAAGAGTGAACTACCATCATTGCATCTTCTACAGTATTTACCATTGGTGTCATAATGCCAGCTGCTCCTAGATCCAAAGCGCGAGCAATATAATTATAACTTACTTGAGGAATGCGTATCAATGGGAAGATATTATTAGCATTACTAATCGCGGCTAATGTTTTAAATTGTTCTAAAGATAAACCACCATGTTCCATATCAAATATTATAAATTCACATCCTGCATTTTTTAAAATTAAGGGAATACCTGGTGTAAAAAATTCAAAAACCATAGCTCCTCGAATTTCATTTGACATAGAAACTTGGTTTTTTAGAAACATTCTTTTTTTCATAAAATACTCCCCGTATTATTAATAACTTTAATTATTATTAATTAATTTAAAAGAAAAAAATAATATTAAAATTAATACCCTAAATCTCTATTCACTATATTAGGTGGGATAATGTTCTCATTCAGACATTTGATTGCATTTGCAATCTGTTCAGCTGCAGTATTAGGATTTGTTTCTGCTGCAACATGAGGCCATAAAGTTATATTATCTAGTTTCCAGAAAGAATGATTTTTAGGTAAAGGCTCACTTCTGTATACATCTAAAATTGCATGAGCTATATGACCTGATTTACAATGTATACTTAAATCTTCTTCTATAACATGTTCTCCTCTTCCAGCATTAATAAAACAAACACCTTGTTTCATTTTTTTAAAAGTTGAACTATTGAAAATGTCTATAGTAGAAGAAGTTAAAGGAAGCAAACATATGTGAATATCACTAGATTCAATTATTTCATTAAAACCATCTTTACCTTCAAAACATTTAACGCCATTTATTATTTTTTTTGTTCGGCTCCAACCGCTGACATCAAAGCCTAACAAAGTTAAATATTGAGCTACGACACTTCCTATAGCTCCAATTCCATATATACCAATTTTAACTGATAAAAAATTTATTTCATCTCTTGGTTTATATATATTTTCTTTTTGTTGATTATAATAACCAGAAGTATCTCTAATATAGTTTAAAACAGACAATATAACCCAATGACTCATAGACTTTGCCATATAAGGATCAACAATTCTTATCACAGGCATATTTGATGGAATTAAATTACTATTTAAAATATGATCAACCCCTTGGCCTAAAGAAATCAATCCTTTTAAACTTTTTAATTCACTTAACTTTTCCAATGGAGCTTTCCACAAAAGAGCTGTTGTAGCTTGCTTAGCTTCAGATGATAATAATGGAACAAGCTTAATGGAAGGAATAAATAGGCTTAATCTTTTTTCCCAATTTTTTTGGGTTTCTATTGAAGTCCCTTTATTAAAAAATGCTACTGTAGTCATATTTATAAATCATCTCTTTTTTTATATAAAACAATACTAGAAAAATTATTACTTTGATCTTCTAACTATCATCTCCTTATTAAAGTTTTTTTTCAAAACATTTGATTCTATTAAGGCGAAATAGATTATTTTGACAAAACTGGTGTCTTCTAAACCATATTCTTGACAGCAGGTTTTAAATAAAGGCGATGAAGATAACCCTGTGCCAAGAAGAAAATGGTGGAGCTAAACGGGTTCGAACCGATGACCTCTACACTGCCAGCGTAGCGCTCTCCCAACTGAGCTATAGCCCCATTTTAAAAGCTATTCTTTTTCTTCTTCAATAACGTCTGTACTTATAACATCATGACCATCATCATCATCTTCGTCAACAAAAGATACATCATCATCGATAACAATATCTATACCGCCATCTTCATCTTTATCTTTTGTTAATTTTATAATTTCATCATCATCAATAACTATCTCTTCTTCATCAATCTGAGGATCAACAATTTCATCAACTGCAACAGTTGCTTTAGGAGACATGCTTTTACCTTTCCTGCTTTTTAAATATGAATCAGGATCAAATTCTAAACTGCATGAAGGGCATTTAATAGGAGATTTATTAAAATCATAATACTTTAAACTACAACCTAGACAAATTCTTTTATTACCCCATTCAAGCTTTGCCATAAATTAATTCCTTTCATAATAATAATAATAATAATAATAATAATAATTGCATTAGACTTAAAACTCTTATCCTGTCAAAATATTTTTAATAATTATGTTAACTTTTATTAATTTAAATATATATTAACTCAATTATATTAAAACTATTAGGGCAATTTATAATTTATGAACTCAATTGAATCAAAAAAAAGTTTAGGCTTGTCAGGTGAAATAAAAGTACCAGGAGACAAGTCTATTTCACATAGAGCTTTAATTATTGGCTCAATGGTTAATGGTAAGATTAAAATAAAAAATTTACTAGAAAGTGAAGACGTAATAGCTACTGCTAATGCATTAAAGCAATTAGATGTGAAAATTAATAAAGTTACTCAAAATGAATGGGAAGTTTTTGGAAATGGAATTGGTTGCCTTGAAGGATCAAATCCATTATTAGATATGGGAAATTCAGGAACTGGCGTTAGATTATTGATGGGCTTAGTAGCTGGATCAGATGTTGAAGCAACTTTCACTGGCGATAAATCTCTGTCTAAAAGACCTATGGAAAGGATTATTAAACCTCTCATTATGAATGGAGCTTTTGTACACAACGAAAATAATAATACACTTCCTATAAGAATCAAAGGAAATAGAATACCATTGCCCATTAAATACCAAAGCCCTGTTGCTTCAGCACAAGTTAAATCTGCTATATTTTTAGCTGGGCTATCATCTCTAGGAAAAACTACTGTAATAGAACCTTCATTGTCTAGAGATCATACTGAAAGACTTCTTAAATATTTAGGCGCAGAAGTGATTACAAATCAACTTCCAGATTTATCTTGGGAAATAATATTGCAAGGCATGCCTGAATTAAATCCATTAGATATAAGTGTCCCTTCAGACCCATCTAGTGCGGCTTTTCCAATTGTAACGGCTATTATCACTCCAAAAAGTGAAGTGTTAGTAAAAAATGTTTGTATAAACAAATTAAGGATAGGGTTATATAAAACTCTAATTGAAATGGGTGCAAATATTAAATTTTTAAATGAAAGAGAAATTGATGGCGAAAACATAGCTGATATTAGTGCCAAATCTAGTTCACTCATAGGCATTACTGTTCCAAAATCGCGGGCTCCATCTATGATCGATGAATATCCAATTCTTGCAGTAGCTGCATCAATAGCAAACGGAGTAACTATAATGGAAGGTGTCCAAGAACTACGATACAAGGAAACAGATCGAATTAAAGCGATGGCTGAAGGCTTGTCTTCTATGGGAATACAAACACATAATACAGAAGATAGCTTGACTATATATGGAAAAGGCACATCTTCTTTAATAGAAGGAGGTGTTAACATTCATTCAATGTTAGATCATAGAATAGCAATGTCTTTCTTATGTTTAGGTCTAATAAGTAAAAAACCCATTATAGTTAATGATACGGACACTATAAGTTCATCTTTTCCTAATTTTTTTGATGAAATGAATAAAATTGGTGCAAAATTAAATTATATTTAAAAAATAAAAGTAAATAAAAATAATGATTGAAATAGCTATAGATGGAACTGCAGGATCAGGCAAAGGTACTTTAGGGAAAAACCTATCTATAAAGTATGGATATCCTCATTTAGATACTGGTTTGATGTTCAGGACAGTTGCTTATAGTCTTTTATCTATAAAAAAAAATGATTTAAAAAACTTAGAATCATTAAGTTGTGAATTTGCTAAAAGCTTAAGTTTTATTGCCATAAATGAAAAAAAATTAAGATCCGAAGAAACTGGTTTTATGGCTTCCAAAATAGCCGTTTTTCCTAAATTAAGAAATATACTTAAATTAAAACAAATAGAATTTTCAAATATAAATAAAAAAAAATACGGAGGGTGCATATTAGATGGAAGAGATATAGGAACTGTAATTTTACCAAATGCAGATTTTAAGTTTTTTATTACAGCTTCAATTGAAATTCGCGCTAAAAGAAGATTGCTAGAAAAAAATATATCATGCTTGCAAGAACAGAATGTTGAGTGTATGTTGCAATCTATAATAAAGGATATTTCTAGAAGAGACAAAGTTGACAAAAGCAGATTAATATCTCCTCTAGTTCCTGCAAAAGATGCATTTATAATTGATACAAGTATGATTGATCCTAATGAATTAATGTCAATCGTAGTTAAAGTAATTGAAGGAAGAAATTAAGCATTTGACAATATTAATGAATTTTATTGTCTTAACATATAACAACTAACCCGCTGATAGAATTTTAAATTCAAACTAGTTAAACTTAAAAGTTAATTCACTTTTAAATTCATAAGTATAGCTTTTAAAATCAGCAAAGTGCATTTTGATGCGCATTTTCTTAAAGGAGAATTATATTGTCTCAAGCTGACATAACAGTAAACGATACTACGGAAAGTTTTTTAAATTTATTAGATCAAAGCTTCCAAGAAATGACTAGCATAGAAGGTTCAGTAGTTTCTGGAACAGTCTTATCAATTGAAAAAGACATGATACTAATTGACGTAGGGCTGAAGTCAGAAGGTAGAGTTCCGCTTAGAGAATTTGTTACTGGTGATAACGATGTCGAAATTAAAGTTGGTGATATTGTAGAAGTATACATAGAAAGTCTTGAGGACATTAATGGTCAAGCTGTTTTAAGTAGAGAAAAAGCTAGAAGAGAAGAATCATGGGTTAATTTAGAAAAAGCGCATGAAATGCAAAAAAGAGTTAATGGTGTCATTTTTGGAAAAGTAAAAGGTGGTTTTACAGTAGATTTAGAAGGAGCGACAGCCTTTCTGCCTGGAAGTCAAGTTGATATTCGTCCAATTAAAGATTTAGGTTCGTTAATGGGAACTCCTCAACCTTTTCAAATATTAAAAATGGATAGAAGAAGAGGAAATATTGTCGTTTCAAGAAGAGCTGTTTTGGAAGACAGTAGAGCTGAAGCAAGATCTGAGTTAGTTTCTAATTTACAAGAAGGTCAAGTGCTTCAAGGTATAATAAAAAATATAACTGATTACGGCGCTTTTGTTGACTTAGGAGGAGTAGATGGGTTACTCCATGTAACTGACATCTCCTGGAAAAGAATTAATCATCCTTCTGAAGCTCTACAAATTGGAGAATCTGTTCAAGTTAAAGTTATAAAGTTTAACGATGAAACACAAAGAATATCTCTGGGAATAAAACAATTGTCTGAAGACCCTTGGACTCAAGTGTTTGAAAGGTTTCCAATAGGTACTAGATTGTCAGGAGTTGTAACAAATATTACTGATTATGGTTCTTTTGTGGAGCTAGAAGATGGTATTGAAGGATTAGTTCATGTTTCTGAAATGAGTTGGACAAAGAAAAATGTTCATCCTGGAAAAATAGTTTCTTCATCAGAAAAAGTTGAAGTTATAGTTCTTGATATTGATGTACCAAAAAGAAGGATTTCTTTAGGCATTAAACAATGCATAGAAAATCCATGGGAAACATTCAAAGCTAACAATAAACCTGGTGAAACAATAGAAGGCGAAGTAAGAAATATTACAGAATTTGGCTTGTTTTTAGCTCTTAGCGAAGATATTGATGGTTTGGTTCATTTATCTGACTTAAGTTGGGATGGAAACGGAGATGAATTAATAAAGACATTTATTAAAGGAAATCAAGTAAAAGCAAAAATACTTGATATTGATGTTGAAAAAGAAAGAGTTTCTCTTGGAATTAAACAATTAACTGAAGATGTTGCTTCAATAGAAATTGATAACATACGAAAAGGCACTACTGTTACATGTACTATTACAAGTATATCTGATGCAGGGTTAGACGTTACTGTAGGTGAGAATAATATTAAAGGATATATTAAAAGAAATGATCTCTCTAGAGAAAGAGCAGATCAACGAACAGATAGATATGGAGTTGGAGACAAAGTTGACGCTACCGTGACAAACTTTGATAAAAAACAAAAAAAGCTCTCGCTTTCAATAAAAGCAAAAGAAATAGAAGAAGAAAAGAAAGCATTAGCTGATTATGGATCATCTGATAGTGGAGCAAGTCTAGGTGATATATTAGGAGCCGCATTAGCAAAAAAAGATAGTAGTTCTAATTAAATATATTTAAAACTTTTAAAAAGGTGACTGAGTTGAATAAATCAGATCTAATAATAAAAATTATGAATTTAAACAGTCAAATTAATCAAACAGAAATAGAAAAATCTGTTAATACTTTTTTTGACACAATAACAATATCTTTGACAAACTCTCAAAAAGTTGAGTTAAGGGGGTTTGGTTCATTTGGAGTAAAAAAAAGAGAAGCGAGACTTGCAAGAAACCCAAAAACAGGATCTACAGTAGCTGTTTCAGCAAAAAAAATATCATTTTTTAAAATGGGAAAAGGAATGAAAGAACAATTAAATAACTAATAACTATTAGATGCTTTTGATATTCAAAGAATAAATTTTCTTTTTTAACATATGAGTAAATTATTGGAAATAAAAATATGTGGTATTAAAGATAAAGACTCTATGAATGCAGCATTAAACAACAAAGCAAATTATGTTGGACTAGTCTTTTATAAAAAATCTCCCAGAAATATTTCAATTGAACTTTCTAAAGAATTACTGGAAAGAAGGAATTCTTACACTAAAATTGTAGTTCTTACAGTTGACCCAGATGACATTTTGATTTCAAATATTATATTTAATATACAGCCTGATTTTCTTCAACTTCATGGACAAGAGACTCCTGAAAGATGTAAAGCAATTAAAACAAAATTTAATATTTCAATAATCAAAGGAATAGGAATTACAAATAAAGAACAACTAATCTATTCAACTAAGAAATATGGAGATGTTTCAGATATATTGCTTTTAGATGCACCATCATCAACATTACCTGGTGGAAATGGTACTAAATTTAATTGGGAAGTTTTAAAAAACTATGATTATAGAAAAAAATGGATGCTTGCAGGTGGTCTTAAATTTGATAATATAAGAGAAGCAATAAAAATTACTAATGCTCCTGCAATTGATGTTTCTTCTGGGGTTGAAGTGCGTAAAGGAATCAAAGATTCTAAACTGATAGAACAATTAATCAAAAAATGTAAAAATATTTAATAGGAAAATAATGACTGAATTAAATTTTAATAGCTTAAGAACTGGCCCTGATTCTAATGGAAAGTTTGGGATTCATGGAGGTAGATTTGTAGCTGAAACTTTAATGCCACTAATATTAGAAGTTGAAAGTGAATATGAAAAAGCAATTAAAGATTATTCATTTCTTAATAAATTAGATATTTATAGAAGAGATTATATTGGGAGACCTAGTCCTTTATACTTAGCAGAAAGACTGACAGAACATTTTGGTGGTGCAAAAATTTACTTAAAAAGAGATGAATTAAATCATACAGGCGCACATAAAATCAATAATGTCATAGGACAAATATTATTAGCAAAACGAATGGGCAAAACTAAAATCATAGCAGAAACCGGTGCAGGTCAACATGGAGTAGCAACAGCAACTGCTTGTGCATTATTTGGATTTGAATGTGAGGTTTTTATGGGCGCAACCGATATAGAAAGACAGAAGCCAAATGTCCAAAAAATGCAACTTTTAGGAGCAAACATAAATCCTGTAACTTCTGGAAGAGCTACTTTAAAGGATGCAATGAATGACGCACTAAGGTTTTGGGTAGCAAATGCTAATTCGCATTTCTATATAATTGGCACTGCTGCTGGACCTCATCCATACCCTAAAATGGTCCGTGATTTTCAATCTATTATTGGAGAAGAAGCAAGAAAACAAATTTTAGAACAAGAAAACTGCCTACCTAATGCACTAGTAGCATGTATAGGTGGAGGATCTAATGCTTTAGGGTTATTTCACCCTTTTCTAGATGATAAGGACGTAGAAATTTTTGGAGTTGAAGCTGCTGGAAAAGGTTTAAATTCTAATTTCCATGCAGCATCTCTATCCGCTGGAACTCCAGGTATTTTACATGGTAATAGAACGTATTTACTTCAGGATGATGATGGTCAAATTACAGATGCTCATTCTATTTCTGCTGGATTAGATTACCCTGGCATTGGCCCTGAACACTCTTGGCTTTATGATATTGGAAGAATTAAATATCTGTCTACTACCGACATAGAAAGCTTAGAAGCCTTTGAATTATGTAGCAAACTAGAAGGTATAATACCCGCTTTAGAACCTGCACACGCTCTTCATATAACCGGTCAGCTTGCTAGCAAGAGAAAAGGACAAATAATCATTATGAATATGTGTGGTAGAGGTGACAAAGATTTATCATCAGTTCTGCCATTAATAATGAAAAATAGAGGTAAAAACTAATTATATGAACAGAATAAAAAAAACATTTGAAAATCTTAAAAAAAATAATAGAAAAGCTTTAGGTATTTTTTTAACTGCCGGTGACCCTGATATGGATACATCTTTAGAAATTTTAACAAAACTTCCACCTAATGGAGTAGATTTTATTGAAATTGGCATGCCTTTTTCTGATCCTATGGCTGATGGGCCAACAATACAAGAATCAAGCGAAAGAGCTCTTAAATCAGGAATGACCTTAAAAAAATGTTTGTTAATTGTTAAAAAAATTAGAGAAAAAAATAATGAAATACCAATTATATTAATGGGTTATTACAATCCAATATATAAATATGGTCGTAAGCTTTTTGTTAAAACAGCTCTAGAATACGGTGTTGATGGCCTTATAGTTGTTGACCTACCTGCAGAGGAAGATGAAGAGCTATATAATTATTCAGAAAAAAATAATTTAAGTTTTATTAGACTAATTACTCCTACAACTAATCACACAAGGCTTAAACATATACTTAAAGACGCTAGTGGGTTTATTTATTATGTTTCTATTACAGGTATTACTGGAACTCAATCAGCTAAACTAAGCGAAGTATCTATAAAATTAGATAATATAAGACAATTAACTAACCTTCCAATTGTTATAGGATTTGGAATTAGGACACCTAAACAAGCATTAGATATGTCAAGTATTTCTGACGGTATTGTAGTTGGATCAGCAGTAGTAGATACAATTAAAGCATCCCTTGACAACAACCAAGCTGCAAGCAGCTCTACTGTATTTAATTGCTTAAATTTTATTTCTGAAATATCAAATAAAATGCGTCATATTTAAGCCTCAATATTTTTGTATAATAAATTTTAGAAAGAGGTATTTTAGTGAATTGGATAAAAGAAACTGTACTGCCTAGATTTAAGGCTTTTGTTAAAAGAAAAGATTCTGAAGAAACTCTTTGGATTAAATGTAATTCATGTTCACAAATGATTTTTTATAAAGAGTTTAATGAAAATAATAAAGTTTGTAAAACTTGTGGATACCATGGCCATTTATCTGCAAAAGAAAGAATAAAATTTTTATTAGATAACAATACAATAGAACCAATTCCAATTTCAAAGTTGTACGCTGATCCTCTTAACTTTAAAGATAAAAAAAAATATATTGATAGAATTAAAGATACTCAAAATAAAACAAAACTTGAAGATGCTCTTATAGTTAGCCATGGTTACATTAATAATATTCCTGTTGTTATAGCATGCTTTGATTTTTCCTTCATGGCCGGTTCAATGGGAAGATATGTTGGAGATGGTATTATTCTGGCATCAAAAGAAGCAATAAAAAGAAATTCAGCGTTAATAATTATTCCTTCATCAGGAGGAGCACGAATGCAAGAAGGAATTTTCTCTCTTATGCAAATGCCAAGAACAGTTATAGCCGTAAATAAATTAAAAAAATCGAGGATACCATATATTGTTTTACTAGCTAATCCAACCACTGGAGGTGTAACCGCTAGTTTTGCAATGTTGGGAGACATACATATAGCCGAGCCAGGTGCTATAGTTGGATTTGCAGGCAGAAGAGTCATAGAAGAAACTGTAAAAGAAAATTTGCCTTTAGATTTTCAAACTGCTGAATACCTTCAATCTCATGGGATGATTGATATAGTTATCCCTAGATCTGAGCAAAAACAAAAAATATCTAATTTAATAAAATCGTTAACTTTTTATAAAAGTTAATTTTTTAAAATAACATATGATCTATAACATTCATTCAAAAAATAAATTAACTGAAACCTTAAATAGGATGTTTTCCTTACACCCTAAATTAATAGATTTTGATTTATCTAGATTAGAAGAATTAATGGCTAAATTTGGTAATCCAGAGAATAAATTAAGTAATGTAATACACATAGCAGGGACAAATGGAAAAGGATCTACATCTTCTTTTCTTAAAGAGATATTAGAAGCACACAACCTAACTGTAAATGTATATACATCTCCTCATTTAATAAATTTTAATGAAAGAATTCGTATTAAAGGAACCTTAATTACGGATATTCTTTTAGATGATGTTTTAACAGAAATAGAGTTTAAAAACCAAAATAATCCAATTACATTTTTTGAAATAACTACAGCAGCAGCCTTCATATCATTTTTAAGGGACCCAGCTGATTTTAATATTATTGAAACAGGTTTAGGAGGAAGATTAGATGCAACAAATATAATTAAAGAAAAGAGATTATGTTTAATTACTAAAATTGGATATGATCACCTTGAATACTTAGGTCATAAAATACAAGATATAGCTTTTGAAAAAGCTGGTATACTAAGAAAAAATACACCTTTAATAATTTCGCATCAAGATAACCAAGAAGCCTTTCATGTTATTAAAGATCAAGCTTTAAAGCTTGATATAGATATAATTGAAACAATTAATTTGTCAAAAAGCACTGTCATAGGATTAAAAGGTGATCATCAATATGAGAATGCTTCAACTGCTTTAACAGCCGCATACAATTTAATTCCTAACATCTCTAAAGAGAAGGTACAATTTGCTTTAACAAAAACTTTATGGCATGGAAGAATTGAAGAAATTAAAACTGGTAAAATTTTAAAATATAGAAATAACGTAACTATATTAGATGGAGCTCATAATATTGATGGAGCAATTGCTTTAGCTAATTTTCTAAAAAAACAACCTCATCGTAAATGGAATTTAATTATTGGAATGTTAAATAATCGAAATATAATAGAATTTATATTTAATTTAAGAGAACACATTAATATAATTTATACAATACCCATTAAGAATCAAAAATCTTCTTCTAATCCAGAAGAATTGTCATTAATCTTAAATGAAGAAGGTTTAATATCTTATCCTACAAACAGTATAGAAAAAGCTTTAATTAAATCAGACAAAGAATTACCTCTTCTTATAACTGGATCTCTTTATTTAGCTGGAGAAGTATTAAGTTTTAATGATACTAATATAACATAATAATAATTTTAAAATTATATCGTATCATTAACCCAGGCTTGTAATGCAGACTTAGGGAGTGCGCCCATTTTTTCAGATATTTTTTTACCATTTTTAAAAATCATTAACGCAGGAATACTTCGAATACTATAATTCTGAGATGTTGCAGGATTTTCATCTACGTTAATTTTTACTATTTTAAGCTTATCTTTCATTTCAACAGACATTTCTTCTAACGAAGGTCCAATAGCTTTACATGGACCACACCATTCAGCCCAAAAATCAACTAATACAGGCTTATCAGCATCTATTACGTCTACCTTAAAATCTTTATCATTAGTTTTGTTAGTTGCCATTAATTGATCTCCTTAAGTATTATGGTTAATTAAGTACTTTTTCATATTTTTTTTCTAATTCTTCTATGAAATCGTTAATTTCTTCAAGAAATAAAAGTTTTTGATCTTCACCTTTTTCTTCTAATTCTAATCTTTCTTTATCTATTTGTTGATATGCTTTTGGAATAGTATTCCATTTCTCATTATCAGTACTTAGCAATTGTTTAGCAATAATTTTATGAATTTGGTTGTAAATATCTTTTGGCAAAATCTCAGGATTTTCTTCATAAATTATTCTTTGAGAAAAATATTTATATCTTTCATCATTAAATTGGTTGGAAAGAAAAAATTTTTTATCCCAGTCTGAATTATGAAACTCAATCATTTTAGATTTATCATCATTGGAAGGAAATCCTCCCATATATAAACTATCTTCTGGCAAAACGTCAATTTGAGACTTTAATTGTTCTTTTTCTTCATTTTCTTCAAAAAGAATTCTCTGAATTTTATTTTTAAAATCGTCATTATTTTTTATTATTAATGCTCTTTCAATTAAGGTATCTAATCCTATAGCTTCATATGCTGGAATATTATGCACATAATTTTGATTCATAAGAATTGGATTTTTATTATTTTTAATTTCTCTAATAATTTTAGGTTTTAATTTCATTCTCGCTTTTAAGTCCTTCATAGACATATCTATAAAATCTATTGGATCATGAATAAGATCAAAACATTGAGGATAATTAAATTGATTTTTACATATATAAGTTACAGCGTAAGAATTAAATTTACCAAAAAAATATTCATCCATACAAACTATATTATTTTTTAAAAGGCAATTATCTACATCTAGTTTATTACTGTTACTTATCCCCGAATTCCAAACGTCTAAAGATTGGTTAGATAATATTTTTGCAATATCTATAGTAGCTAACACGTCACCCATAGCATCATGCGCGTTATGTTCAATATCATTCATATGAGTAAGCACATCTAATTTAAAAACTTTATTACCTTTTTCATTTATTCCTACATTAATAGAATTAGGATAATAAAATTTTGCACTTCTTGTCATACCAAGAACATCTGCTCTTTTATTTCCATTAAATTGTGTTGTGTATGGTTCAAGAAGTGATTTAAAAAATGTTTTTCTTAAAAACTCTTCATCAAAACTAATGGTATTAAACCCAATAAATATAGCTGGAGACCATTTTTTATAAAGCTCTTGAATTTTTTTAATTAATTCATAATGAGAAAGATTTACTTTATTTAGCATTTCAATTGACGTCTTATTTACTATTAAAGCCCCTGGCTCCGGAATTACACCTGATTTAAGCCGGCATCTTTCTTCGAATCTATCGATTTCATTGAAATCACTATCAACTAATATCGCTCCTACTTGTATTATTTGATCCCATGTATTATTTCTTCCTGTTGTTTCAAGATCATAAAACACATAATTCATAAATAAATTCCTTTAATTATAAGGTTATATTACTATTTAAAATACGTTCTTTCCAAGCATTAGAACCAAAAAAAGTAACTGTTCTGATACTTGATACTACTTCTTTTTTAGAACTATTAATTTCAATTGAAATATTTAAAGGGTCATACTTATTAATTTGTTTAATAAATTTAGGCCATTCAATAAAAATCATTTTTTTTTTATATCTTCAAAAACCCCTATTTCTTCTACTTCTTCATATTCATTAAGTCTGTAAAAGTCACAGTGCCAAATTTCATTATTATTAGAACAATATAAAGGATATGTTTGAACTAAATTAAAAGTCGGACTTGGCACTTCTTTAATACCTGTCATATTATTGATCAAAGACCTAACAAGATAAGTTTTACCTACACCTAAATTTCCATTCATGCATATTACGTCCTTAACTTTAAAAACATTAGATAATTTTTTACCTAATTTTTTCATTTCATTTTCAGATTTTATTATTATTTTTAAAAAAATATCCAAAATTAGTATCTGTAAGTATCTGACTTAAAAGGACCTTGCGCTGGAACACCAATATATTCAGCCTGTTCATTTGATAATTTAGACAAAGTCGCACCAACCTTATCAAGATGAAGTTTTGCTACCTTCTCATCTAAATGCCTAGGAAGTGTATAAACCTTATTTTCATACTCACCTGGTTTTTCCCAGATTTCAATCTGAGCTAAAACTTGATTTGTAAATGAGGCACTCATTACAAAACTTGGATGCCCTGTTCCGCAACCTAAGTTAACGAGCCTACCTTTAGCTAACATTATTATTCTTTTTCCATCTTGGAATTCAACTTCATCTACTTGTGGCTTAACTTCAGACCATTTCATATTCTGAAGAGATTCAACTTGTATCTCAGAATCAAAATGACCAATATTACACACAATAGCTCTATCCTTCATATCACGCATATGATCAACTGTAATCACATCTTTATTACCAGTAGCTGTAACAAATATATCTCCCCTTGGAGCAGCTTGCTCCATAGAACATACCTCATAGCCTTCCATCGCAGCTTGCAAGGCACAAATAGGATCAACCTCAGTTACAATAACTCTAGCTCCTCCTTGACGAAGAGAAGCAGCAGATCCCTTCCCAACATCTCCGAAACCAGCTACGACTGCAACCTTTCCAGATAACATTACATCAGTTGCACGTCTTATTCCGTCTACTAAAGATTCTCTGCAACCATAAAGATTATCAAATTTTGATTTTGTAACTGAATCATTGACGTTTATAGCTGGAAAAGGAAGGTCGTTTTTTTCTGCCATTTGATATAATCTTAAAACACCTGTAGTAGTCTCTTCAGTAACACCTTTGATTGAATTCTTTACTTTTGTAAACCATCCAGGAGATTTTTCTAATCTTGAGTAAATTTGTGCTTTAAGCGCTTCTTCTTCCTCATTATTTGGAGAAACTAATACTTTTTCACCAGCCTCTGCTTTTGCTCCAAGAATTATGTATGAAGTAGCATCACCTCCATCATCCAATATCATATTAGCTACATCTTCATCTGACCATGTGAAAATTTGATCTACATATTCCCAATATTCTTTTAATGTCTCGCCTTTTTTGGCAAACACAGGAATATTTTGTTCAGCAATTGCAGCAGCGGCATGATCCTGAGTAGAAAAAATATTACAACTTGCCCATCTAACTGAAGCGCCTAATGCAATTAAAGTTTCAATTAAAACTGCTGTTTGTATAGTCATATGCAAACAACCAGCTATTCTTGCGCCTGCTAAAGGCTTACTTTTTCCAAATAACTCCTTACAAGCAACTAATCCTGGCATTTCAGTTTCTGCAATTGAAATTTCTTTTTTTCCCCAGTCCGCTAAAGTAATGTCCATAATTTTATAATCGCTCATTTTTTTTCCTTTTAATTTTTTTTATTGATAACACTTAACATAAAAAATGCAAACTCACACTTTCAAAATAGTATAATTAAATTAATATTTTATAGTTTTTTAAAAATTGTTTTAACTGTAGCTCCATTACATTTTTGATTACTGTCCAATCTATTAAAGGCTTCAATACTGCCTCCATGAGCTTCAATAATTTGCTTTGAAATAGATAAACCCAGACCTGAGTGATTTCCAAAAGTTTCTCCACTTGGTCTTTCAGTATAAAATCTATTGAATATTTTTTTCAATGCGCCACTAGGAAATCCTGGACCATAATCTTCTACTAAAATTATGATATTTTTAAAATTACTTTGTATTCGTATATTAATTACATCATTTTTTTTTGAAAAAGACACTGCGTTTTGGATTAAATTATCAAAAACTTGAGCTATCCGATTTTCATTTCCAATAACAAAATATTCATTATTTTCTTTAAAGAATTTAATTTTACATTTAACTGTAGTTGCTCTTATTTTTATTAATGTATTAAGTAGTTGGACAAGGTTAATCTTTGTCATTTCAATTCTAGAAAGCTCAGCGTCTAATCTAGATGCTGCAGAAATATCATTTATAAGTCTATCAATTCTTTGGACATCATTTTGAATTACTTTAATTAGATTTTTTTGTTCTTTTAAATCTTTAATTTTTCCAATTGTCTCTGAAGCAGATCTTAATGATGTGATTGGATTTTTTAATTCATGCGCAACATCTGCCGTAAAATCTGAAATATAGTTTATCCTAGATTGTAATTCATTTGTCATTTTAGAAAAAGATCTTGCAAGATCACCTATTTCATCTTTCCTAATTTTAAATTCAGGTAAATTTATTGTTTTAAGAATTTTATTGTCAGCTATTTTATCTGCTTCATTCGCTAGTCTAACAATTGGAGTTGTTATTGATTTTCCTAAATAAAAACCCAAACTTAAAGTTGCAAATAATATCAAGCCAAAAGCTTTAAAAAGTTCAAATTCTAAATCCAACAATTCTTTTTCTATTTTTTCACCTGATACTGAAAGTAGAATAGCACCTCTAATCATTCTTATATTTTTAATTGGCAGAGCAACGGATAAAAATAATTTACCATTAACATCTTGTCTTAATGCTTTAGTATTTTTACCTTTTAATGCGGCAATAACTTCAGGATAATCATTAAAAGAGAATTTTAGACTGTCATTAAACAATGGAAGTTGCAAAGGTCTAGAAATCCATCTAGATAATAAAGACAAAAAATTTGTGAAATATTCCTTAAAGTTATACATCTTTTCTACTGATGGCAATGAACTAATCTTAACAAAAGGAGCATATTTCATGCTTGTATTAGTATCTGCAATTAAATTTCCATACATGTTAAAAAGTCTAGCTCTTATATTTGAGCCGTATTCAACTTTTGGGATTAAATTTTGCAATGCTGGACTTGAAATTTGATTTTTTTCAATTAAATTATATTGATTTTCAGCCAAAGCAAGAGCTTTTGTTAGAGTTAAACCCTGTCTTTCTAAAGCTGCAAACTCAGATTTAATAAGAATATCTTGGTATTTATTAAAATAGATAATTATTATAGGATATAATATAACTGGCAATAAGATTATAACAAGTATTCTCATTTTCAATGGAAAATAAAGATGCTTTATAAAATTATAAAAAAAATGCTTTTCAATAAGTTTCAAATCAACACTTCACTTTCAAACATCTTTATATCTATAACCAACGCCATATAAAGTTTCAATATTATCGAATTCTTTATCAAAAAATCTAAATTTTCTTCTCATTCTTTTTATATGACTATCTATTGTTCTATCATCAACATATATAGTTTCACCGTATGCTATATCAATTAATTGGTCTCTGTTTTTAACAAGTCCTGGCCTGATAGCCAAAGAATGAATGATTAAAAATTCTGTTACAGTTA
>TARA_B110000967_G_scaffold115189_1_pt1 | contig 18362 bp, 19 predicted proteins | sample TARA_B110000967 | Tara Oceans TARA_B110000967 (sample SAMEA4397903) | marine metagenome | biome: Polar Biome; feature: [DCM] deep chlorophyll maximum layer (ENVO:01000326); material: water (ENVO:00002006), including particulate matter (ENVO:01000060) such as... | depth 35 m
GGTATGGCAAGAGCTCATAGATTTGCTAAAGATCACAGAGCATTGGGTGTTGGTGTATTAGGATATCATTCAATGTTTCAATCTAAAAGAATAGAATTCGAATCTTTAGAAGCTAAGCAATTAAACTATCAAATTTTTACAACTCTTAAAGAAAGAACTGAAACTGCATCTAAATGGCTACATGATGAGAGAGATTATAAATCATTAAGAACTGGTTTCGCAAATACAACATTAGTTGCAATTGCACCAACCAAATCAAGTTCTTTTATTCATGGAGCAGTAAGCATGGGAATTGAGCCAATCAAATCTAACTATTTTATCAAAGATCTTGCTAAATCTAAAACTATTTACAAGAATCCATTTTTATTAGAGGATCTAGAAAAATATGGTTTAAATACACCTGCTGTTTGGGAAGGAATCTTAAAAAGAGATGGTAGTGTACAACACTTAGATTTTCCAACAAAAGAAGTATTTAAATCTTTTATTGAAATTTCTCCAAGTGAATTGATTTTACAAGCAGGGCAAAGACAAGAGTTTATTGATCAATCGCAATCTTTAAACCTAATGATACATCCTTCTGTATCAGCAAAGGATATCAACAAATTATATCTAAACGCACATGAATCTGGTGTTAAGACATTGTACTATCAATTTAGTCAAAGTTCAGCACAGTCATTCTCAAGAAACATTCTTGATTGCGCGAGTTGCGAAGGCTAGAAAAATAGCCGGCATGAAATACTGTCGGATTTTAGGACCGTTTTAGTTAACGGCTCGGGGTAAGAAAAAGTTCGCTACTATTCTTACCCCTTTTTTTGTCTCATTATTAATGAAACTATTCTACATATGATGGTATAATATTCAAATATCATTATCTAAAAACAAATTTATGAAATTACAAATTGATCGCATTGACGCACATGCACTAACAGAGTTTATCAACCGTGTTAAACTAATTGATTCTTTTATCTATATGAAGATTAAAGACGGGCAAATTAATTCAACAGTTTATCTTCCACAAAGAGATGCTGTAAAACACCACTCAATTCCGGCAGATAAAATCTTCCAAGTAAGTGAATGGCCAGACACTGATAAAGAAATGAAAATTGCATTTTTTGAAGGTAACAAAGTTATTGAAGCAATTAAACATTTTGATCATGACGCTATTAAAGGTGAATTCGAATTTATCGAAAATGATGAAGAATTTGTAGCATCTACTTTACGTATTTTTAACGATGAATTAGAAATTACATTATCATGTTCTGAACCATCATTAGGATTTAAAGATCTTTCAGTAGATCAACGTGATGCTATCTTTGCAAGAGCAGATTCTAACTTTGACTTCAAATTGGACACTTATTCAATAGGAAAGGTTAAAAATCTATTTTCATTAGACAAAGACGAAACATTTGGTATTAAATCAGATGTAGCTGGAATTAATGTAAATGGCAAATCATTTAATGTAGTACTTACACCAGATACAAGTGGAAATGGTAAGGTTACAGTTTATAAAAAATATTTAAATCTATTAGACAAAGAAGAGCAAACAGTTTATGTGTCAGACTCTAAAGTAGTATTCGAATCAAATGATTCAAACACTTTATTGACAATATCAACCTGCCAAACTGCTTAATAGATGAACATTGAAGAGTTAGAAAGTAAACCAATTGATCAACTCACAGATGATGAGGCGAAACTGCTTGTAGACCACTACAAGCAGTTATCTGCCAAATTCACTGCGTATGAGCAAGCAGTTAAGTTAACTCTTAACTCTATTTATGGAGCCTTTGGTAATAAATGGTTCCACTTTTTTAATTTAGATATAGCTGAATCGATTACCAAACAAGGTAAAAATGCTATTCTTTATTCAGAAACCATACTTAATAAATATGTTAATGATTTCTGGCATAAAGATACTCCTGTCCATGAAAGATTCAACATCAAGGTAAAAGGTAAAATCGAAAAACCAGCTGTTATTTATATTGATACTGATTCATGTTATGTACAGTTTCAGGATTTATATGAATCAATTATTTGGCCAGACGAAGATAAGAAACTTCCTATTGATGAATTTATTCTAGCATTTTATGCATTTAGATTAAAGGATTACATTACTAAGTGTATGGAAAAATACGCTGATAAAAGAAATTCAGACAATTATTTGTTTTTTGAATTAGAATCATTAGCATATAGTGGAATTTGGATGTCCAAGAAGAAATATATCCAAAACATTGCATGGGATGATAAATTAGAAGTAACTGATCGTCATCCATCTTTAAAGAAAGTGAAAACAATCGGATTTGATACTATTCAGTCATCTACTCCTAAATTTGCTAGAGAAAAATTAGTAGAATGTCTAAGAATTTTATTTACATCAGATATACAACCTACTGCTACAGAATTACAACAGCTAGTAGAGTTTATGAAGAAATGTAAGAAAGAATTTAAATTAGCAGACATAGACGATATCTCATTTAATAAGAGAACTAATAATATTGATAAGTATATTTTAGACGATCAAAAGGAATTACAAATTGGCTTAAAATGTCCAGCAAATGTTAAAGCTGCGGGATATTACAACTATATTTTAAATAATAATAAGAAATACAAAAACAAGTATAAGTTAATCGCAAATGGCGAAAAGCTCAAGATATACAATTGTATAGGTACTATTAGTGAAGTATATGCATTTATGCCAAACGAACATCCTTATGAAATTGCACCTAAAGTAGATTATGATCTACAGTTTGAAAAGGCAATGATTGATCCTTTAAATAGAGTACTTACTGCAATTGGACTACAAACACTAGATACAAACTTAATTTACGCTTCGGCATTATTTTAGACAACATGGAATTAAAAGACATATTATATCATTTAGAAAAGGAAAACCCAAACAACATGGAATTAGGGGCAAATGTTAGATCGCTTGTTTGGAAAATGAAAGAATCTCAAAGCAAAGAAATTGCCTCAGAGCAATTACCAACACAAATGGATATGTTTCCAGAACAATCTATTGAACTCAACGATGATCACATTGATACAATAGCAACAAGATCAGAAGATTAATATGGAAGTTAATTTAACACCAGAACAACAAGAATATGTTGATTCATATAATAAAATTCTTGGTAGATTGAGCGATATTCAACTAAAAATTGACGGGCTTAAAAAAGAAGCAGATGAAACTATATTAGCTCTTAATCAACTTAGACGGAAAGAACAGTTGATGTTTCCAGAAAACGAATCACAATAAACAAAATATCATTTTACGATATAATATAAAAATACAATAACAATATGGCAAAGAAAGATTTTAGTTTCGCAGACATAAATTCAGAGTTGAAAGCATTGAATCCACTTGGATCAATTATGGCTGATTCAACATTCAGTGAAGTTACAGAGTGGATTGACACTGGTAATTTTCATTTAAATGCATGTGTTAGTGGTTCACTATTTGGTGGATGGCCTAATAGTAGAACATGCTCAATAGCTGGACCATCGGGTACAGGTAAAACATTCTTAGTATTAAACTCTGTTAGAAAGGCAATTGAAATGGGTTACAACGTAATCTACTTTGATTCTGAAGCAGCTGTCGATAAAGATCAAATGGAAAAGTTTGGGATTGACGTAACAAAGGTTAATTACCAACCTATTAATACTGTTCAGGAATTTAGAACATCAGTTACTACGCTTACTAGCAAAATGCAAGAAGTAAAACGCAATGGTGGTAAAACACCAAAAATTATGATGATTCTTGATTCTGCAGGTAACTTAGCGACTCAAAAAGAAATTGATGATGCTAGATCAGGATCTGAAAAAGCAGATATGACAAGATCTAAGGTTTTAAAATCTATTTTTAGAATCATCATGACACCATTGGCAGATCTTAAGATACCTTTTATTTTTACTAATCATACATATCAAACGCAAGACTTCATCTCAAGACAAGTCGCGGGTGGTGGAACTGGACCAGAATATGCAGCATCAATTGTTTTATATTTAGGAAAGGCACAACTTAAAGATACTGGTGGAGATAAAGCAGGTATTATTGTAACAGCTAAACCTAATAAGAATCGTTTTGCAAAACCAACTAATATTAAATTTCATTTACACTTTACTGAAGGTATGAATGCATATGTTGGATTAGAACAATACATTGATTGGGAAGACATTGGTATTACTAAAGGTATTATTGAAAAAGGTGAGAAGATTCCTAAAGCAACTTCAAGAAATTGGATATGCAAGCATTTAGACGAGACTGTACCTAACAAAGAATTTTTTACTGAAAAAGTATTTACAAGAGAAATTTTAGAAAAGATTGAGGACAGAATTAAACATGTATTTAATTACAATACCGAAGAAAGAGAAATAGATTTAGAAGCTATATTAGAATCAGATGAAGATTAATGAGGATAAGTTACCTATAAAATACGTTTTAGGTATTGAAAAGGACTTACCTGGTTATCCAAATGCATTCGATATATTATTAGCTGAAATAAAGCTATGTGTTAGAATGCCTGATAGACACAAAGGTAATTTTACTTTACATGCGTTAAAAACTTATAGGTTTCCGGAAACAGAAGAAGCACACTTATTAGAATCCATTAAAGAACTAAAGGATTTAAACTTAGTCGAAGACTTGAATATTACTGAAAGTAAAGAATCTTGGACTATATTAACAAATCCATTTGAATGATACTAGTAATAGATAATTTTATTAAAGACCAGGATCTGCTGAACGATATATCAAATGATGATAATTTATTCTCAGATCCTGGTGTTTATTATTGGTGGGATGGCTGGTGGAATAATAAAGCCAAAACTACCAAACAAAAACTAATTGACTATATATGGTCAGATAATTGCCCACTTAGTAAAACATTGTCAATTAGAGGATTTGAATATTGGACCGGAATTCAAACATCAAATACAGAAACAGGATTTGCCAATAATTTAGGTAATCATTATGACAAAGATGAGGAATTATTTAAACTAACGGGTGAAATCGCAACACCAATATTAGGTACTGTGTACTATCCAGAACAAGAACAATTTGAAGGTGGCATGCTAGAGATTTATACCGAAGGTGTTGATAAAGCACCAGAAGTTGTTTATGCTAAACCAAATAGATTAATAATATTTGATGCTGGAAAATATGTGCATGCAGTAACTCCCGTAAAAATGGGAACTAGAAAGGCAATTGCCATCAATTTATGGTTAAGCGAACCATTAGGGAAACAAAACGGCGCTATGCGCATAGAAGGATAAAGTAATAAACAATACATATGCAATTCGGACAAGACTTTGAAAAAATATTCTTTAGATTATCATTAGAAAAAACTAAATATCTAAAAAGCATCAAGAGCGGTTTTTATACATCTCAAGAAATTGATATACTAAGTCAATTGTCTAATAAATTCTTTGAGCGATTTAATGAAACTCCAAAAAGAGAACAATTAAGTATGCTTATTCAAAGAAGTGAAAAGGCAAAAGAAAAAGTTACCGAAGAAATACTCGATTTAATATTTGATGTAGACTTAGATCAGTATGACGAAGAATGGTTAACTACAACCGCAGAATCATGGATTAAATGGAGAACATTCGATACATCATTAATTGATACCATAGAGTTTATTAAAACTACACAGGTAACACCTGAAAATGTAGATAGTATTGTTACAAAGGTAAAAGGACTTATTAATGATAGAAATAATTTATCATTTAACTCAGATTTAGGATTAGACTTTTTCGAAGTTGATTCACATGACCAAAAAGATACAGAAAAAGTAAGCACTGGATATAACTTCTTAGATAGAATGTTAGGTGGTGGTTATGACAAAGGTGGAAACCTCATAGTGTATGCAGGTGAACAAAATATTGGTAAATCAATATATCTTGCAAATGATGCAGCCAACTTTGTTAAAATGGGTACAAACACAGTGGTTGTTACAGCGGAAATGGCAGCACATAAATTTGTCAAAAGAATTGGTTCTAATTTACTTAGCGTTAATATTAATGAGTATGGAGAAAAAGCCAAAAACAAAGAACATATTAAACGAAGATTAGAAACAGTCGGAGATGGATTTACACCACCTGGTTCTCTATTCGTTAAACAATTTCCAACATCACAGGCAACTGTATTAGACATAGAGGCTTATGTGAATCAAATAGAAGAAGAACGACAAATTAAAGTAGGAGCAGTAGTTATTGATTACATTAATATCTTAGCTAACTATAGAAACCAGAACACAGAAAATACTTATATGAAGATCAAGCAAATTGCAGAAGATCTTAGAGCAATGGGTATTCGAAATAACTGGCTAATAGTAACTGCTACACAGATTACCAGAAATGGATATAACTCATCAGATATTGGAATGACAGATATTGCAGAATCAGCAGGTCTTTCACATACAGCAGACGTTATGTTAGGAATTATTCAAGATGATCTAATGAGAGCTAATTCAGAATATTGGCTAAAGGTTTTAAAAATTAGAGATGGCGAAGGTAAAGGAACTAAGTGTAAGTTAAATATTAATTGGAATTACATGAGGTTATTAGAAACAGAAGAAACAACAAACTCAAACTTACACAGTATATAAATTATGGCAAAAAATGATAAAATATTCAATAACAATTTTGAATCACCAGATACAGAATTCTCAAACATAAACTTTGAATTAGACCCTAATGTTAAAGATAATAAAGATGAAGAAGATAAAATTCATTTTGAATTAATAGCAAGAGAAATTCACCGATTAATTGAAATATCTAGATTTAAAAAATTCAATAAAGTAGATGAATTAGGTAAATGTGCTTCGTTAAAGAAAGCAGATATTAACGACATATATGGATATATCGTTGATGAGATGGCAGCTAATAATAGCCGCATAGATATATTCAGTGAATTATGTGTTTATTTTGATATCAACCCTACTAAATTTTACAGTTCTCTTTCAAATGTTTATAAAGAAGATTTGATACAAGAACTGGATCTTCGTACGGGCATATTAAAACAAAAAAACATCATGAAACTTTTCTAAATGATTAAATCTTCTATTTTACAAAAAGGCGCCAATAGAGTTTGGATACTCGGTGATTTGCACTTTGGTGTAAGAGCTAATTCTGTGGAATGGCTAGAGATACAAAAACAATTTTTTGAAGAAGTCTTTATACCAACTCTTAAGAAACATGTGAAACCCGGTGACGTATTAGTACAAGTCGGTGATACATTTGATAATAGACAATCTATTAATATTAAAGTTTTAAATTATGCTGTAAATCTATTTGAAAGATTAGGTGAAATACTACCAGTCCATATCATATGTGGAAATCATGATATCTGGGCCAAAGGTTCAAATGAAGTAACTTCAATAGATTCTTTAAAATGGATACCTAATATACAGATTTACAAAGAACCAGAAATATTAAACTGGTCCGGCCGTAAAATATTAATGATGCCATGGCGAAGAGATTCAGAACATGAAACAGAAACATTAGCGGCACATCCAACAGCAGAAATAGTATTTTGTCATTCTGAAGTTAAAGGTATTTATTTAAATGCTAAGGTTAAAAACGAACATGGTACAGATTCAAATGTGTATGAAAAATACATTAGGGTTTATTCCGGTCATATTCACTTCAGACAAGAGAGAAATAAACTATTAATGATAGGTACACCGTATCAATTAACAAGATCAGATGCAAACAACACTAAAGGATTTGATCTAGTAAATTTAGAAGACATGTCAGAGACCTTTTTCCCCAATGATGTATCACCTAAGTTCATGAAGTATAACATACTACAACTGTACGATATGCCTCTTGGTCAGTTTAAGAATCAAATCAGAAATAACTTCGTTGATTTATTTGTCCCTTCTCATATTGCTACAACCAATGCATTGAGTCAGTTGATTAATAGAATACAAAATATTAGTAGAAAACTAGAACCCAATATTTATCAAGAAGAAAATTACATTGATAAAGATTTCTATGACATGGATGATGTAGAAGAGATGTATAAGAATTATAACATTCTTAATTTATGTAATATGTATGTTGATGGATTGGGCGATGATGAGTATACTAAGGATAAATTAAAACAGAAACTAAAAGCACTTTATAATGAATGTGCACATAATATAGGCGGTGAAATATGAGAATAAATTTTATAGAATTCAAAAACTTTGCTTCTTACGGTAATCAAATACAAAGAATACAATTTGAAGAAGATGAATCAAAGTTATTCTTAACTCTTGGTAAAAACGGTGATGGAAAGACAACTATAGCCAACGCTATTATATATGCGTTATATGGTAGAGTCGAGGGTGTTAAACTTTCAGATCTTCCTAATAGAATCAATAAAGAATTGCATGTTAAAATAGGATTAACATGTGGAACTATTAATGTCGAAATAGAAAGAGGATTGTTACCTAACAAATTTAGTGTAAAATTAAATGGAATAGAATTTGATAAAGCAGGTAAAAAATCGGTTCAAGATTATTTAGAAGAAGAAGTTTTTGGTATCCCATATCATGTATTCAAAAATATAATTATATTATCAGTAAATGATTTTAAATCATTTTTAACGATGTCTAACCAGGATAAAAAACAAATCATTGATAAGATGTTTGGGTTCTCTATATTAAACGATATGCAAATGTCTATAAAAACAGAGAGACGAGCAGTTAAGATGGAAATAGATTCATACGAAGGTGAATTAAATCAAATCATAGATTCTATTGCATCCGTAAGAGGTAGACTTAATACGTTACTAGAAGAATCACAACAAAAGAATAATTCTAAAATTGATGAATTAAAAACCAGCCTTATTTCTTTAAATGAAAGCGTAAAGGTCCTAGATATTGATAAAAAAGAGATTGAAACTTTAATCACAGGAAACACGGGCGTGTATGAAACTACAAGATCTGTTGCATCAAAAACTAAACATGAAATAGAATATCTTAAAAGAAAACTAGAGCTATACGAAAGCGGCAAATGCCCAACATGCGAAACCCAACTAGATAGTCAATGGCACCTAGAGCAAAAAGAACATTTCTGTACCAAAATAGAATCCGAGACATCAAACATTAAAATTCTTAAAGAAAATTTAGAAGACATTAAATCAGACATTGAAATATTAAAAGGTCAAAAAAGAGATATTGAAAAGAATACATCAGATATCAGATACAACATGAAAGCCTTTAGATCAGAATTGCTTAAAATTAAAGATACACCTGATGATACTCAATTTGAACATCTTAAAAACTTAATTAAAGATTTTGAAAAGAAAGAAGATATTAAATCTACCAACAAGGGCAATTTAAGTGCAGATCATGCTTTTATGGAAATAGTAGAAAATGTTTTAGGGGAGGATGGAGTTAAGAATTTAGCAGTTAAAACTATTTTACCAGGGCTTAATAGCAATATAGCAGCCATGGCACAAACAATGCACTTGCAATTTCATATTAGATTTGATGAGAAGTTTAATTGTATAATCAATCACTTAGGCGAAGACATTAATCCAATGACACTTTCGACAGGAGAGCGTAAGAAAGCAGATTTTATTATTATCATTGCTATCATTAAAATACTAAAACTTAGATTTCCACAATTAAACTTATTGTTCTTAGATGAATTATTAAGTTCAGTTGACCATGACGGAGTATACAATATACTAAAGATATTAAATCAAGTTATCAAAGAAAACAATCTCAATACATTTGTAATAAATCACTCAGTATTGCCTCATGAAATATTTGATAAAAAGCTACAGATATACAGAGAGAATGGTTTCTCTAAATTCACAATAGAAAGTATAGAGTAAATTAAATGAATATATATATAAAATAAGAATTTAATACAGCACATGGCAACTTATAATTTAAAATATAACAAAGACGACAGTGTCATTAGACATATCATCATAGGTCTTTTGGCTGATCTAAATAGCAAGCTTAGTTTTTGGAGACAAGTCTCCAATGATGAAAGATCTATTATAGATGTTCCATTTTTTTATGCAGTCGCCGGTGATGAAAACTTTATAAAAGATAATTTCTTATTTTCAAATGTAAACGGAGAAGGATGTGATCCTGATGGTGCTTTTGCAGATGGAAATTATGATAAAGTACCAAGAGGTATCGTTAACTTAACTTCGTTTTCAGTAGATCCTGGAAAATTAGTCAATAAAAGAAATTTAGGTAACTATACGATGATGAACCAACATGGTTTAATGGAAGGTTATGTTGCAGAATTTGAAATGATTCCAGTAGTAATAGGAGTAGATATAGAAATTTTAGTATCTAGTCAATTGGATATGTTCAAAGTTACTGAATCCATTGTTAAGAATATGTACAAGGCGAACTCATTTCATGTTGATGCAGGACACATGGAAGATGGTATGTATAGAATTTCATCAGAGTATATGATGCCAGATGATTATACACAAGAAAGACCAATAGAATATGGATTTGATGATAAATCAAATCATAAAATTACGTTCAGTTTAGATGTTAATACATTTATACCATCATTTGATTTTGAAGATGACATATATACTAAATATACTAGGTATGTTTATGTAACCGGAATCACTGGTAATTTTGGAGATCCTAATATAGTTACATTACACCCATCTCAAATGTATGATGAACCATATCCAGAACCTTTAAAATATTTTGATACTGCTGGTACTATTTGGACATTTGACACATCTAACCAAACGTGGGTATTAACAGATAATAATATAGAATTTGATACAAGCATATTCGGAACATTGATTTCTACAAACTCTCAGTTATTGAGAACATCTAAGAGAAGAAAGAACTCCAATAGAATATTCGGATTCAACTCTACGACTGATCAACCAGCTGGTACACCAGATAAGGATAAACCTCTATTTGGAGATAGAAATGACGTATCATCTACAGATCTCCCATTCAATGAATAAACGAAAGATATATATAAAAAATTAAATAACACAAATGGCAAAATTAAACAAAGGAATTATTTCACCAGTTATAGAATCAAAACAAGGTTTTGTATTTCATGCAAGTGGACAAAATTTCAAAATGACTGGAAGTCATATAGAAGAGATTACCAGTGTTTCTGAAGATTTCAACGCTTTAGTTAAAGCAAATGAAATGTTTAATATCACAAACGAGGGTATTTCATTTTATTATGATTACAACAACAAGAAAACTATTTCTAAAATCGAAGAATCATCATTAACTAATTTTGATGAATTAGTTGGTTTAAATAAAAAGATTGATTTCTTAAACGAAAATATTAAATCATATAAGGTTTCTGGTAAAACACTAGCAGTGACTGAAGTTGAAAATGAATTAAAAGTTTTAGAATCAACAAGACTTAATGTACTTTCAAACTCAGTAGTTGTTAAAATAGCATACAACGTTTCTGAGAACAAGTTTTATGCAGGTAATATTGAACTAGCCTTCTCGCCTTCAATACGTCTAGCTGAATCTATGTTAGCTGCGGCATATATTAGATATGAAGATAAAGCACTAATCAATTTATTTGAATTTGCATCTAAAAACTTTAAGCATTATAATATTTTAGAATTCGTTTCAGAATCTAAAGACGGTGACATTAAAGTATTAGCAATGAGAGCTGACAACAACATGTTCGTATATAGATTCAACGAATCTACTAAAATAGCAAAATTCTCTAAATTATTAGCAGATGCTGCGATAGAATATGTTGCTGAAAATACAGGAGCAGATATCACACCAATGGTTGAAGATATTTTGGAATCTTATAAAGAAAGAAGAGCCACTAAAAACTCTAAAATTCAATTGATGCATGAGATGATTGCATTCTTAAAGGATCAAAAGGGTAGATTATCAGAAGCTAACAGAAACTTACCAGATATTAAAGCAGCTGATCAATTATTAAACAGCGAAATTACTAGAATATCTGAAGAGTTAACGGATGCACAGAACGAAGATATCTTAACTAAAGATGATGGATATGTTGATGCTGAAACTACAGTAGAATCAGAAGATTTACCTAAAGGCACCAAAGTTAAGGTTGATGCATTAGAATGGACCGGACAGGGAAAATCAGATATACTAACAGTATTTATTGATGACAATCCAATGAGAGTAGAAAAGAGCAAGCTACAGATTTCTTCTGCAGATTCTATTTAATATTCTATTCAAAATTTAAATTGAAGCCCAATTGGAAACAGTTGGGCTTTTTTTAGTATAATATTAAATACATCTAACAACTATGGCTAGAAAGAAAAATTACTTAAATAATAAAGATCTTTACAATGAACTTGTAACATCTAAAGAATTAGACAAACTTACACCCACTGCAGAAAAAATGCTAGTGTTATTAGCAGAGAGAACCATTAATAAACTAAGTTATGTTAATAGTGATGATCGAGATGATTGTTTGCAATTTGCATTACTAGATCTTTTAAAATATTGGAGGAACTTTAATCCTAAATATCCAAACGCATTTGCATATTTCACAGAGATAGCAAAAAGAGGATATGCTAAAGGATGGAATAAAATTCACCCACAAAAATATAAAGGAACTTTATCAATAGACCGTATCTCAACAGGAGGTGATGGTGAAAACGGTGGAATGTTTAACATATAAATGTCAATAAAGAACTTAAAACCAAGTGGAAACTCAGGATTTATACAGGGTTATTATAACCCAATAAATCCAGATAAGTATATCGGCCCAACGCCGATCATTTATCGTTCCTCATGGGAGAGAAAGTTCTGTATTATGTGTGATAACAGAGATGACGTTATCAAATGGTCTAGTGAACCTGTTGAAATAAAGTACATGTGGTCATTTGACAAAAGAGAACACAGATACTATCCTGATTTTTATATGAAAACAAGAGGATTAGAAGGTGAAGAAGAGTTTTTGGTTGAGATTAAACCAGAAGCACAAATAACAAAACCAAAACCACCAACTAAGAATAGCCAAAAGGCACTAAAATCATATAAGTTTCTTGCAGAACAGTACATAAAAAATAGAGATAAATATAAATATGCTAAAGCATGGGCGGAAAACAGAGGTTGGAGGTTTATTGTTTTGACAGAAAAGTCTCTTAAATAATGGGTAAGATAAAAAAAGATATTAAAAATTTAAGCAAAGAATCTGGCTCTAAAGTTAAAGCTCGTAGAGCAGCTGAGTCTTGGTTTGAAAAAGCATCTAAATCAATTAAAGATAAATCGGTTGCTAAATATAGTAAGCCATTTAAAGTTGGTATGATTCATGTTTTTAGATATGAAAAACCAAAACACATTAAGACTCTATTGTGGTGGGATATGAATCCAGTAGTGTTAGCCCTAGATACACACCCTAGTGGAACAGATGTTGGTATTAATTTAAATCTGTTACCTGTACAATTTAAAGAAGACTTGTTAGATATGATCTATGATAATATGGAAGGTCAAATTAAATCAAAGTCTGGCAGATCTAAAGAAAATGATGCACTAAGCCAAGGAGAGATTAAATTAATATACAAAGACGCTGTAGAATTTTTAAGAAGATTTGGGTTTGACTTTGCAATTAGACAATACATTCCCCAATTAAAAAAGAATCAAAAAGTGGTTTCATATGAACATTGGGCAAAAATAGCCCTTTGTGATTACCAAGACTTATATGGAATTGGAATTAACGAAGTAAAACGCAGCTTCGCAGAACATTTAAAAACGCGTTCAAAAAGAAAAGATATATAAACAGAACATAATAATATAATAGTATGGCAGGATTTAACGATAGAAACGGACCATTGAGTAATGGATCAAAGCCCTTTAGCATTTCAAATGCATTAAAGTCTTTATCCTCGTTCGGCATGCGCTATGATGATTTAGTCTTAAGACAGTCTCAAGCAATTGGCCCAATGGAAGCAGAAATCGGGTATGGTCAAATGAACCCGTTCGGTGTTGATAATGATGACATATATGGAGCGTTTGCTGCGATGTCAATGACAGATACCAACATGAGATCAAATATTCCATTCTTTGATACTTCATATGAAGGTAAAAGAGAGGAACTTAGAAGATTTTCACTTAACGATGAAATTGAAGACATTCTAGATATTCTTTGTGATGAGACTATTGTATATGATGAGAAAAACTTCTTTTGTTATCCAGAAATTTTAGGTATTGATATATCAGATGAGGTTGATAAAGACCTTAACAAATATTTTAGACAAATATACCATTACTTTGGGTTTAACTCGGATCAGTCAGCTTGGTATTTCTTTAGAAAATTCTTAATTGATGGATATCTTGCATTTGAAATAATTTATTCCCCTGACCAAAAAGAGATTATTGGATTTAAAGAAATAGATCCTATTACACTAATTCCAGGATATAACCACGAGGATGGTAAAAAAGTATGGGTACAATATAAAGATGATCCAGTTAAAGAGAGAAAATTATATGATTCACAAATCGTATATATTTCATACTCATCTATAACTACAGCATCTAGAGTTTCATATATTGAGAGATTAACAAGAGCATTTAACTTGTTAAGAATTATGGAACATACGAGAGTTATTTGGGCAGTTACTAATGCTTCTTTTAGAATGAAGTTTGTAATACCTGTCGGTGGTAAATCTAAGACTAGAGCAAAACAATCTCTTTCTCAGCTAATGAACTCTTATAAAGAATCAGTTGATTTTGATTGGGAATCAGGTACACTAGCAACAGATGGTAAACCAATGTTACAATTTAGTAAAGAGTATTGGCTACCTTCTAAAGATGGTGAATCACCAGAAATTGAAACGCTTAACAGTGAAGGACCAGATCTTTCAGATACTGAAGCACTTAAATACTTCTCAGATAAATTAAAACACGTTTCTAAAATTCCTTATTCTAGATTCTTATATGAAGATGGTGGTGGAGATTTTAACATGGCAGCTGATGGTATGATTAGAGATGAGATCAAGTTTGGTAAATTTATCAAACGTCTAAGATCAATATTCATGGAAATATTATCTAAGCCTTTGTTTATTCAAATGTGTCTTAAATATCCTGAATTTACAAACGATCCACAGTTTAAATCTCAAGTTGCATTAAGATTTAACGAAGAGAATGTATTCTCAGAATTAAAAGATATGGAATTGATGGAGAAAAGATTAGACTTCATTGGTACAATGAGAGATAGTTTGATGACAACCAACCAAGAAACGATGGAAGAAGAATATTACTTCGATCAAGAATACTTAGTTAAGAAATATCTTAAATTAAGTGATGATGAAATCAGAGGTAACGAAGCAGCTAAATCTAAATTGAAGAAAGCAACAGCTGAAGAACCAGAAGCTGAAGATCCATTCGCAATGTAAAGTATTGATTAAAAAAGATATATAAATTATGAAAATTATTAAAACATTTGAAGACTTCATCACAGAAGACGCATTAAGAGCCGGAGAAGATTCTAAAGTAATCATCGATGATATCACACTAGATTCAGGTCCTACTATTAGAGCAGCTGAAATATTAGGAGCTATTACAGCGTCTATGACAGATGAAGAATTTAGTCGATATTTCTATGAGACTTATGGCGAATCCGCATTCGGAGAAGGTGAAATTGATCAATTAGTAAAGATCTATAATGACAAAAAGACTGAAGACTTAGAAGCTGAAAAAGAAGCTGAAAGCGAAGAAGGTGAAGGCGAAGAAGACAGCGATGATCCATTGGCTGGATTATAATAAGATATTTCAGTAATAAAGTATGATATATATTAAAAATAGAAAAATAAAAAATTATGAATAACATTAACGATTTATTAATCGTCGAGATGTCGTCATCCGCTCTAAGTGTTACTACTTCAGAGAATAAGGACTATATTCTTGAAGGTGTTTTTGGTCAAATCGATCAAAAGAACAAGAACAACCGTATTTATACGGAGTCAGAATATGTTCCACAAATTGAAGCACTACAAGCTAAAATAAAAGCTAGTAAGTTATTAGGTGAATTAGATCACCCTGCTCAGTTTGATATTTCTTTGAAAAATGTATCACACATTATTGAAGAGTTAACGTATGACAAAGAAAGTAAACAAGTAAGAGGACGTATCAAATTATTAGATACAGACGCAGGTAGACAAGCTAAGGCTTTAGTAGATGCAGGTGTTCCTTTACAAATTTCTTCTAGAGCTGCAGGTGCAGTTGAATCTAATGGACAAGTAAAGATCAAACAATTATTTACATATGATCTAGTAGCTGATCCAGGATTTGAGAACGCTGAGTTAAAGAGAGTTAATGAATCTTATGGTTATGATAACGATGGGCTTTTATCTATCTATGAGCTTAATTCAAGCGAAGAAATTCCAACCGAAAATATTAATCCAAACACACAAATAAAAGAAAATAAAAACATGGCAGAATTTGTAAAGTCTGAGGATTTCAATAAATACTCTGAGTATTTAGCGAATGAGATCAAGACGTTAAAAGAGTCTATCGAAGCCAAAGACACAGAGCTTGCAGAGGACACAACTTTAGACAATCTAAAAGAACACAATAACAGTGTTGTTGAAACAGTTAATAATCTAACAGAATATGTTGGTTATGTTGCTGAAAAATTAGATGAGTCTATTCAATATTCAGAACACGTTGCTGAAAAAACAGATCAAAGCATTTCTTATTCTGAAGAATTAGCAGAAAAACTAGATAAAGGTATCTCTTATACAGAGCATATCGCTGAGTCAGTTACTAAAGTTAAGGATTTCGCTAATTATTTAGCAGAAGCACATAACGAAGGTACTACATCGCATACTACTTTATTAGAGTATGTTGAATACTTAAAAGAAAATTTACAATCAGTTTCTGAATATGCAGAATACATTGCTGAATCTTTAAACGAAACAGTTGAAGAAGTTGCAGTTAATGTTGAATCTGAAGAAGCTGAAGAAGAAGAAATTGAAGCAGCTGATAAAGTTGAAGGTGAAGAAGTAGCTAAAGAAGTAGCAGAAGATAAAGCTAAAGAAATCGAAGATGAAAATCTTGAATTAGCTGAAGAATCTGAAGATCCTGCAAAAGAAGCTGACGAAGCTGACGAAACTGAAGAAATCGAAAATATCGGTGATAATTCTGAAGAAGGTGCAGTATCTAAAGACGGCGAAGATGCTGGTAAAGAAGTTGAAGAAATAGAAGACGAAGAAGTAGAAGCTGGCGATAATTCAACAGAAGGTGATGTAGAAGGTGAAGTAGCAGGAGAAGATGCTGAAGATTTAGAATCAGAAGCAGAAGCTGGTGATTCTGAAATTAAAGTAGGAACTAAAGCAGCTAAAGCTGGTGAAGGTGAAGAAGAAGCTGAAGGCGAAGAAGGTGCATTAGATCCTTTAGAAGCTTACAAGAATGAAATTTCTTCTAAATTAAATACATTAGTTGAAAACGCAACTAAAAAAGATAATGAAAATCCAAACTTCTTTAGAGTTGTATCTTCAACTACAAGAGAAAAGTATAATACATTATCTGAATCTGCAAAATCAGAAGTTAGAAACACTGTTTCTAAAAGAGGATTTATGACTGAATCTGAAATCGTAACACTAATGAATAACTCTCAACTTATCGTTGAAAGTGCTGGTGTACAACCAACATTCATTGCTCTTATGCCAACAGAATACTCAGAAGCATGGACAAATTTAACTGAAGCTAAACAAAATCAAATTGTTGCACAAGCTAAATACCATACATTAAACACTGAATACCAAGTTGCTAATTTCTGGCAAACTAGAGACTTAAGAGATACTAAAGTTGAAATGGAAAAAGTTGCAATGGTTGCAGAATCAAAAACTGAAGCGCCTAAATCAACATTAGGATACAATGTTACTCCAGAAATGGCAAATGCATTTAAGCAAAGATTTAACAAATAAGAAGGATATATAATTAACACAAACAACATATCGACGATAAGGGTTGCAGAAGCAGAAAACCCATTGAATGTCGAGTTTTTAACTAAACAACAAACAAAAAAAACGATCATTAAAAAATGGCAAATTTATTAAACGAAGCTGAGATCAAGAATACATGGGCACCGATTATTTCGGAAGCTACAGGTATCAACGAATCTAGCAAATTAGCATGGATGTCGACTTATTGTCACAACCATAAATTATATGAAGACGCGAACATCTTGTCTTTATCTAACAATCCTGGCCCAATGAACCTTACAGGTATGGGTGCAGTATCATTTCCTGGTAACATAGGAGGTAACGGAGCGGCAGACGCAGCACCTGGTTCAGGTGACAAGTCTCCAACTTTATTACCATTAGCAATGCAAGTTGCTGCACAAACTATCGGTTTAGACTTAGTACCAGTAGTACCAATGGCTGGACCAATGGGATTATTGTCTTACTTAGA
>TARA_B110000967_G_scaffold30488_1_pt1 | contig 17913 bp, 17 predicted proteins | sample TARA_B110000967 | Tara Oceans TARA_B110000967 (sample SAMEA4397903) | marine metagenome | biome: Polar Biome; feature: [DCM] deep chlorophyll maximum layer (ENVO:01000326); material: water (ENVO:00002006), including particulate matter (ENVO:01000060) such as... | depth 35 m
TTGCTTCGTTAAGAAACTGCTCAAATAATTTTACGTGTTTCATTTTAATGATTTTATGTTATTAGATTATATATCCGTTTTATTGTTTAATAGAATGTTTTATTATGACCATATTTACGATCCCATGCATAATCGAAATCTTCTATCTTAGTTATTTCAACTTTAATTTTTTGAGCATGTTTGAAGATATCTTCATCATAGTGTGTTGGAGCATCTCCGTATTTATCTTTTAATTCTGCTTGTTCTCCCATGGCATATGTGTAACTTCTAAAAGAACCCAATATTCTGTTCATTTGCATTGCAGCATGTATCATTGTCACTTCTTTACCACCGGGTGCAGTACCTATAACAACATCATCGTCCTTTCCTACACTTCTTCCAAATTCTTTTATACCATCTTTAATTTGCTCGGTTAAATCCATAATAGCATCCTTGACCATTTTACCTAATGGAAGTTTAACTGCAGCACTTTGTAAAATGTCTTTATATCTTTTTAGGTTCTCAGATTTAAATTCCATATCGTTTTTATATGCAATGGCTCCAACTTTTTCAGCATCTCGTTGTGCTATCTTATTTACCGTTGAATATCTTTGTTGTAATGAATCGACATCAATAATAATAGCTCTATCTGAAACTTCAGCGATTCTCTTTACACTAGTAAGACCTGTTCCTTGCCATCCTGATCTTGTCTTATTAATACCTATAGTTTCTTCACCTCTTTTCTTATCTGTTTCTATACTTCTAGGAGTTTTATATTTTCCTGACATTTGTTGTACTCTGTCCAAATATCCATGTATGTCTCTATCAACAAAGAATTTATTATTTTCATCGGCAACACATAACATGTATTCACCTCCTGGGATAGTTCCTGATCTTATAGATTGAGCTTCCTCGGGAGCGTATGGGTTAACTTTTTCAACATCTGAAATGTAGAAAGTAATTGTGTTTTTACCTTTAGCCTTATATGCAGCCTGTGGTGTTGTTACGATTAAATCATCATCTTGTATCTTATCTAGTGCTATTTTAGTTTTACCATAAAATGCTCTAGGTAATGTACTGTGTACGCCACCTCCATTAAATAAATCTCTAAGTATTTGTGAACTAAACGCCTCGTTTAATTTCTGTGAAGCTACAAATGCTTCAAATAAGTATATGTGTTTCATGATAGTTATTAATTTTATCTGTTTTATTGTTTACCAAGCGTAATCAAAAGATTCAATTTTATTAACACCATCTTTGATGCGTTTTGCATAGTTTTTAACTTCTCTTTGGTACCATGATTCAGATGAACCAAATCTTTTTTCAGATTCTGCATCTTGTTGAACATAATCAACATATCTAGAATAATCATCTAAAATACTTGACATGTGGTTAGAAGCATCCTTCATTTTTACGTGATTACCTTTTCTGTTAGTTCCAATAGAGATTTCTCCGTATTTGGTCTTTTCACCTTTAGATAAACCATCTTTAATTTGTTGAGTTAATGTATCAATAGCATCTGCGACCATTTTATCTAATGGTAATGCAGCAGCTTTAGTTGCTAATATCTGTTCGTATCTTGTCTTGTTTTCTTGTTTAAAATCATCATGTGATTTAAATGCTACAGCTCCTGATTTTGCTAACGCTCTATCATTTCTTTTGTTTGTAGTTGAATACTTTTGTTGTAATAACTCAACATTAATAACAATAGCTCTATCTGCAACTTCAGCAATTCTTTTTACATTGTAAAGTCCAGTTGCATCCCATCCTTTGTATTTTTTACCAATACCAATAGAGTCAGTTGGATTATTATCTACTATTTTAAGGTTTCTATCATTGTTTTTTCTACTACTGTATCTACTAGATGATGTCCAAACTTGATCATAAAATTTATTACCACCTGAAGTAACTGCTAATAAGTAACCTCCACCTGGAATAGTTTGATTAGACCTATACCCATCACGTGGTGCATGTGGGTTTTCTTTCTCATTATCTGAGATATAAAAAACGATAGTGTTTGTTTGTTTTGCTTTATACGCTGTTTGTGGATCGGTACTGATAATATCTTCATCTTGTACTTTATCCATAGCAACTTTAGTAGAACCATAAAACGCTTTAGCTAAATCTTTATCTAGTTTGCCATTAGTTCCCATAAATAATTGAGCAAGCTTCTGTGAACCAAATGCTTCAGTAATCATAGATCTAACTTTAATTGTATGTGTTCCATTAGACTCTTCGATATAATCTGCAAGGCCTGCATCGTCCCAACCGTTTTCAGATGCTAACACTTTTTCTAGATCTTTTCTATCTCCAGTTAATTCAACTTCTGGCCATCCACTTGGTCCTTCGTTGTCAATGATTTCCATTGTAACTTTATGTTTCTTAAGTAATTTTGCTAATACTTTAGATCCTGGATCCATTGCATCCATTACTACAGTTGCTTCGTTTAATGAGTTTACGAAGTCATTAAATGATTCGAATACAAATTGATTTTTCATATTTTTGTTTGTTTTATTTTCTTTTATTAGTCTTGGATTTTTATTAAGCAATTCTTCCATGTCTACTTCTGTTAAAGACATAAAACTAGATTCTCCATATTTCTTAGCTAGTTTATCTGCGCGTTTAACATCAATTACTCTATCCAATTCATCATATGCTAAAGTCGCAATCCCAAATTCTCCGAATATTTCTTCAGCCATTGCGTTTGCTACTTTAAAAGGAGATGCCTTTTCGTTGATATCTAAAGAAGGAGTTAATTCATTTAGAATCCTCTTACCTGTTTTAGAAAGTGTAATGCCATCTTCACTCACGTTTAGATATTTAGTATTTCTTCTTATCCATCTAGCAGAATCAGTTGTCATCTCTTTTAATATAGATTCAAACTCTTCTTTAGTAATCTTACCATCTTTAACTGCTTCTAAAACCTTGTTTCTAATTTTAGCTGCTTTACCAACCTTTAATGCTGGGTAATTTTCAGTATACTTTCTCTTGATAGTAATGTTTCTTTCCTCTATTGGTTCTTCGTTAATATCCATGTTTGTTTATAATGTTTTATTATATATTCTTAATAAATTGATCAAATGTTAATGTAACCTCATCAGACTCTGCTAGTACACCCATTGAATCTTCTAATTTTGATTTTAATTCTTTGTACATTTTGTGTAAAGGTGTGGGTGTTAGCTTCTTAAACAGCTTCTCATCACCATCTAACATTGCGTTCCTAACTTGTGTTGCTGAAATATTATTGCCTGTTCTTGGGATCTCATATAATCCAAAATCAGGTCTTACACCAAGATCTTCTCTATAAGTATCTTTGTTTACTTGAAACCCATAAGTTTTCATTCTATCACTTCCAGTTCCCCATAATACTGGTTCGTATTTTGGTCTCATTGCATTAAACATAGTGTCAATACCACCGGTTGGAATTACAAAAACTTCTTCAATTGGATATTTAGATTTTAAAGATTTAATCATTGCTACTTGAGTGTCCTCATCATAGGGTCTCTTGAATGCATCTTCTTTCTTTTTAGTCTTAGATTTAACTAAGAATATAACTACTGGATAGCCGTTTTGTTTATGTATAGCTTCAACAACTTTGACATGACCTAGTGTGAATGGCTGAAATCTACCAACGAACATGTTTACTAATTTAGTGCCTTGTTCTGGGTAATCTACTTTAAGTGCTTCTAGAACTGGTGATTCTGCATAAGCTAATTTTTGATTTAATAAATATGATTTAAAATTCATAACATCGCTTTCGTTAGTTTGCGACATTACAATAGCTTCAATTTTATCAACTATTTCATTGATCTGACTCATTAAATCTGAATTAATTATTTCTGTTTCTTTGTTTCTTCTTTTTCTAAAACTACCTAAAGTAATTTTAAACAATTCAGAAAGTACGTCGTTTTGTATTAATGATAATGTTCTTTCGTTTGATATAAAAGCTGCATTAAGATCAAATCCTTTATTATCTGAAAAATCAGCTGAACCAAAATTGGCGCCGACATATTTTGTTGCATTCTTTTCTACATATGCATTAAATATAAATGATATTAGTTCAATATATCTTACATCTGGTTCTTCTGACTCTAATTGAAAAGATTGAAGATCTAATCCATATATAAATTCAACTAAATCTAAAATTGAAAGCTGATACATGTCAGATGGTTTTCTAGGTTCTTGTGGTAATCTATCAAAACGTTCTAATTTAAAACTTTTAATATTTTTACCTTCATAGAAATTAACTATTAATCCATCAATATCGTTATCTAATGTACTATTTAATGCTGGATTATTAAGTCCATTATTAAATATGTTATAAATAGATCTTGTAAAAGATTGGTCTTTGTATTTCATTGAAAAATCAGAATCAGATATACTTAAAAGATTAAGTAGGTCTTCTTTTTGATTAGATTGTAATTTACCTTGGAATACAATAGGTGGTCTCTGTACACCTAGTAAATCTGCCCATTTATTTAATACTTGTGGATCTCTAATAACTTTTTTAATTTGTGTAGGATCATTAGGGTTTAATACTTGTATGTGTGTTAGTATCAGATTGTTTTTAGGAAGTGTATCATATTCTATATCAACTGTCTTGTTGTCTATCATATAATCAAACCCAAATTTCCAATCTAATGGCATATCTTCTGTCACTTCACTTAATATAGTACCGAAATATTTAATACCGTTTTCATAATATTTGACCATTGTTCTATCGACTCTATCCATAGAATGTTTTGATCCACTTTTAAAGTGTTCGAATCCAGTATTTGTTTTTTTAACATGAAAAGAAGATGCTTGTATCTTCTCTGATACGACACATGATAATTCTAACATTAATGTAAAATCATTAATGTTTGTTTCTTTAAAGTATGTTCTTAAATTTTGTAATGCCATTATCTGCCGTATTTAATGATACCCATAAGCTGGTTTATAGCAGCAAACGTACCTGTTAGTTTAAATGTCTTACCTTTATATACGAATACTAAGCCTTCAGTAGGTATAATAGATTCAACGCCTCCGATTCTATCTAATCTTGCAAGTTCTGCTTCAACTTTTTCTATGGCCTTTATATCTCCGCCCTTTCTAAGTTTATCAGCCTCTGTTCTAATTTGATCATGCAATCTCTGTGCCTCAGCATCAGGATTGGCAGCAACAAAATTACTTGCATTTTTAAGAATAACACTTCCTAGTTCTAGGAATAAATCCTCAAATGGTCTAATGTTTTCTTTATATTTTTTAGCAACGTCCTCTTTATCGAACTTCTTAATAATAGCTGCTTTATCTTTTCCTAACTCTTTATCTAATGATCTTAAATTAAGTGTCTTTTTGTCAGCATATGCCCATCTTAATAATAAACCTTCTTTAAAGTCTTGTGATAAATCTGGGAAATTAATATCTATTTGTTCTCTCCACCACATTTCGTGATATCTTGAAACCTCATCGGCATCTGTTAAATTATATCTAGCTCTTAGTACTTCTACTTTCTTTACAAACTTTTCTTTGTTCTTTTCAAAATCAAGATCCTTACCTAATTTAATAATTTGTGGAGGGATTATAGTAAATGTTTTACCTACGTTTTTCTTAAGATCTGATAATGCCTTTGTAATTGATTTAGCATATTTAGTTTCTTCTCCTATGATGTTACCTTCACCATCTGTTATTTTAATTCCATGAAACTGAATAATGTCTCTGTCATAATAGATAACGTTTGGATTTTTAGAGTAAATAAGCTCCATATTCATGAAGTTCAGTCCGTTATCGAATGCCTCTAAATCTTTAGATGAGAGTGATGATAAAGCGTCTGATAGATCTGTTGCTGCAAAGATATATGTTTCTTCGACCAATTTAGATGCGTGACCAGTGAACATTGAAATGATACCATTAAGGTCTAATGGATTTTTCATTTGTCCTTTGTTTCTGGCAAACATTGCTTGACCATCTTTTACAGTAACGAATAAGTTTTGACCATCTGTTTTTTCAGTAGGCTCTTCTTCAAAGTTTAATTCACCAGATAGTCCAGCTTCTATTAAATTTTTAAAATCACCAAATGTAAGTGATTTGTCATCAAATGGGTGTTTCATGTGCCCTGCAGCACCACCTTCTAAAATCAACGATTCTCGTAAATTGATGTGCAAGCCCTCTGTTATAAACTGTTCAAACTTATTATAAATCTTCATAAGATATGTATCTTGTTTTATTTAAGCTCCTAACGAACTAGTTAACATACCAACAGCAGTACCATAATCTCCATCTGCTTTTGCTAATATTCCGTCAATTACTTTTTTTGCTTTTGCTTCGTCAAATTCTTCTCCAAATGCTTGTTTTAAAACAGTGTTTGCATATTCAACAAATTCTTCGTCAGAATTAACTTCTGCTTCAGTAACTACTGATTCCTCAATTTGTACCGATTCATAGAACATATTAAACGCATTTAATAATGATTGTCCCATTGCTTCTTGTTTAATGCTTTCTAAATACAGTGCAGTACCTTCAACTATTCCAATACCTGACCATCCTGATGCATTTGCTAAATCTGAATAATATAGATCTAATACTCTCTTAGTTGTTGTAGCTCCAATTTTAATGAAGTAATTTCCTAAACCAGGCATTTTAACTTCAAAACTAGTAATTGATCCTTTTATGTTTTTAGAAACAGCCATTTCTCTGTGGAAATTTGCATCTTCCATTGCATTTTCAAATAAGTATTTGATACATCCTAATTCACCTTCTTTTGACATAGCGCCAAAATCAGTTAATTTTTTAGCAAATAAGTTTTTATAAACAGTTGCTACCTTTTTAGCATCTCTTTTATATTGTACAGCGATAGCTTCGTTTACAGAAACTGTTAAAGACTCAAACGCTGGTTGTAATTCAGTACCTGCATAAACATCTGCCATTAACCATTCTTTGTTAGCTTCGTCCCATAAATATACATATTCTGCTCCATCATTACTTGCATCTTTTATGTATTTTTTTACATCTGCAATACTACCCTTAAGATTTTTAGAACCGTCTTTGTAGAAGTTCATTTCAGCTGGAGTGTTTGCTAAACCAGATGCGTTTCCACCTTTAATTACAGTGTCTACATTTTTACCACCTTTGTATCCTTTTCTAAGAAATGGTAACATATTTTCTGGATAAGAATCATAATGTGTATATACTGATTCAATGTTTCCTTTCTTATCGATTTTACCAAATTGTCCTCTTGTTCCTTCTTCTATTAAAGTCGACGCTTCATTAACTTCAATACCTCTTAGTTTTGTAAAAAACTCAGGTTTTTGTTCTTCTGTTAACTCTTTAATAGAAGTAACATTAAACTCAGCTAATAAATTTTTAAATGTTTCAGCTTCGTCAGATCTCTTAGTAGAGTTATCTTCTTCCACTTGTCTAGTCTGTGTGATCTTAGCTTCAGTAGAAAACTGATCAAATGATTTTAATTTGTGCATAATATGGTTTATTTTTTATATGTTATTATTTTATTATATATCTCCTTCAAAATCTACATTTTTAACATCGTATTTAAACTTCTGTTCCCTGTAGATCCTTTGTCTTTCTTTAGAATGTCGCATTAAGTAATTATCCCAATCTGGTGATGATAAATCATCTACGAAATCTATGATATTTACTGAGTCTTTTGAGCTGTGTTGTCTAAGTCCACGGCCAATTGATTGTCTAATTATTACTTCAGATTTAAATGACTCTGTAAAAAATATGTTGTGTATTTTTTTAATAGAAATACCTGTAGAGAATGTACCGTATGATGCTACGATAACAACTTCTTCGCCCGCCTCCATCTTCTTCTTATGTTCTTCTCTAATATCTTGATCAATTCCACCATCAACATAGTATACTTGCTTGTCACTATCTTGTCTTAGTTTTTCATATATCTTTTTACCATGTTCGATACGGTGAAATAACACTAAGCTATTACCTCTTACTCTAGAAATAATATTAGTTATAAAGTTAAGCCTACCAGGTGAATTGATCACATAATTTTGTTCAAATTTAAAAACATCTTTACTTTCATATCTATTTTGTGACATTTCCCTGAACGCATCTTTAGTAGATTGAGGTGCATAGTCCATCTTGATAATCTTTACTTTACATCCAGCAATATGCCCTTCGTTCTGTAGGTAATTAGCACTTATCTCAGTAATTAATGGTCCAGTATACGCCATCAGCGTTAATCTATCTAATGTACCTTCTTTTGGAATTGTACCTGATAATCCATACTTATATTCTGCATTAACACATTTTTGTAATATTGTTTTAATAGACGCTGATTTAGCTTTGTGTGTTTCATCCACAATAACTGCGTCAAATTCTGCAAAATATGCCTTGTCTTTTTTAACAAGAGATTGATATGTACCTATTACTACATTTCGGCCGGCTCTGATCTTTTGACCAGAATATATTTGCTGTACTTTAATATCTGCTTGATTTCTATAATTATAATCTAAGAAATCTTCACTTGCTTGTAACACCAACGAAACATTAGGTACAATAAAAAGTATTCTTTGTGCTTTTTGGTGTTCTAATAAGTATGCTACTGTTAAGAATGATATAAGTGTTTTACCAGCAGAAGTTGCTAGTTCACTTAAACATCTTTTAAATTTTAATATATTGAATGCTGCTTCGATTTGATAATCCCTAGGAGTGATCTCTGATTTTTCAAAGAATTCTAGTGCCCATTCTGTAAATTTTTCTTGGTTAATACTAGTGTCAAATATATCTGTAATTCCATTTAGTTTGAACTCAAACTTATATTCTTTACATATACCCATAACTTCCCTCCATAGTCCAGAAGGAATCCACTTATCATCTTTAATATATGAAACGTACCCATCCCATAGTCCTTTCTTGACTAACGGGTTGAATCTCCATGACTCAATTCTCTTATTAAGAGAAATATTGAGTTGTTCCAGTTCTAATTCAGTTGCTTCGTCAATACGCAACAACTGTTTGTTTTCAGTTAAACTAAGCTCCACATTGTTAGAGCATTTTTATTCTTCGTTATAGATCTTTTAATGCTAGTCTATTACGAATGGCAAAGCCCATATTATCTAGGGTTTTTACCGAGTCTTTAAAAAATTCAACTTGATTTTCTAAATGAGACAATATCATGTTTTCATCGGCCAAATCGGTTTCTATAAACCTTTCTTTTTGTTTTTCACCGAGTTTGTAATCATATTCATAATATCTGATATATGCTTCTCTGTATCTTATTGCTACTTTTACCTTTTGTTCTTTTACTTTCATGTTGAAATACGACATCTGTTCAACAAGAGTTTGACGTGAAGATAATGTTTCTGCAATAGTTTCTTCCATTAAGTTTAAATTCCTTAAACTCTGTGCTAACGCCTTAATGTTATTAGTCCATTCAGTTCTTTGGCCACTTAATTTTCTGTCCAACGCTAATATTTGTTCTTTAGTCATATTAAAATAATGATTTCTTGTTGGGGTTAGGTTTAATAAATTTAGAAATTATTTGTCTTTTCTTAAATTTAGGGGTCGGGAGCTTTATATCTGGTGAATTGACACTAAGATCTAATGGCTTGAAATCTAATAATAATTTCATACCTTTAAATCTATCACTGTCTCTTTGAAATTCTTCAAAATTGTCTTCTACCATATTACAGATATCTTCTATACGTACCATAAATCTAATTGACTTGAAGTGAAATATTCATCGATCTTCTTATGAGCGTCGATTTTTAACTCAAAACATTTCAATATTAAGTCGTTTAGATCTTTAATATTATATGTATCTAACTTATTTTCCTTAAGAAATTTAGACCACATAAATACAGGTCTGCCCTTCTTTAGCTTTTCAGCCATCTTCTTTTTACCAGTGATATCATTATCAAACATATATCTAACTGTTGGTATTTCATCAAAATCATCGGTTGATCTACCTGCAGTTGCTAACGCTAATGAGTTATTCATAAATTTAGCATCTAATGGTCCTTCAAACATAGTGATTGGTCTTTGAAAGTTTAATTGCATAATACCAAATAATGTTGATATCTTTGTAAGCGTATTTAACTCGTCATTAGACATGTCCAATGGCTTACCCATTTCTTCATATAACTTTGGTAAATCATATGTTAGATATCGTTGGCCATATCCCTTCATTCTACGTGTTTGTGCACCTATTATTTTACCATCGGTGCTATAGTTTAATATCCATAGACGAAATTCTTTTTCTGAATATAAAAACTCATCTGTCCTGTTGTGTAATAATCTATCTTTTAATTGAAACCATATCCAATCACCTGGTTCAATAGTTTTTGCTCTAAAGTGTTGTTTAAAATCATCGACAGCAATTGCTAAGTTATGAATCTGCTCTAGCGCTTGGTGTTTTAATACTGATTCTGGATTTACTTGTATCTTATTCTGTTTAATATAATCTATAACCATAAATGAATCATCAGATGTTGTCATTTTAACATCATGATCTTTCAAAAACGAATATAAGTTAGTATGATAACTACAGTTGTAACAGTGATATTGTAATGTATCCCAAAATATATTACCACGTTTTGCGGTTAAGTCTTTGTGAGAATCACCACAATATGGACATGCACAGGTTATTCGCCCATGCATGTCCTTTAGTAGTTTCTTACTAGGTTCAGGATGTACTTGTGATACTACTTGTTTAAGCGCGTATCTTATTTTATCCTTTAACTCTTCAGTAAGTTGTATATTAGATGTCGAGGTCATTCAAAAAAGAATCTAGATCGTCATCAGATGATACACTTGAAGTTGATTCTGTAGTTGAAGTTGCTACTGCTGCCGCTACTGGAGCTGCCGTTACTGGAGCTTTAGTTGCTCTTTTTGGAGCGCTCGTTGTCATTTCAGCGATAGAATCCCCTGGATTAAGATACATTCTTAGTACATCATTTACAAATGATCTTGTATCTTCGTCCCATGCTTGATAGTCATAGCCCTTTAATGAAGGTGCTGCTTCTAATTCAGCTTTGATAGCTTCCATTGCTTCTTTATTACGCTCTGCTGGTGCTTCGCCTAATAAAACAGCTGATGTGCTAGCTGAGAATTTTGATTTATCGTAGTTGTTATATTCACCTTGTCTTGTGATAATCAACTCAAAGTTCTTTCCTTCAAATAAGTCAAATACTTGTGTTGGTTCACCGAAATCAGGCTTTAATTCAGCATCGATTTTCTCTTTAATCTTGTAACCGAATTTGAAGATCTTATATTGTCCTTCTAACTCTGGGTTTTGTGGATCTTTAATGATCTTAATAAGAGAATAATACTGCTGACGTCTTTTCAGTTTCTCAGAAGATTTACGATCTACTGCTGAATCTGATTTACGTAATTTCCAAAATACATCTGCAATTGGACACTTTTCTCCGATTGTTGATGGACTATCTACTAGTTTACCATCGCCACTTGAGTTAGTTAACCAGTGTACGTATTTTTGGATTAGCGAGTTACGAGGATTTTCTGGATTAGGTACAAAACGAATCATCGCTTTATAAGTTCCGTCTTTTCCGTCGTCTGCTGTTGGTTTGTAGATCTCATTTAATGAGCTACTTGTTTGGGGCTGATGCGTTTCTACGTCTTCTACGCCCAAGTTAAAAATGTCAAAATCTGCCATAATAGTTCCTTTTAGTTGTTTAATTGTTTAATTGTTTACCTTGAAATTACTTTAATGTTCTTTCTTTATTTATACTGTATAATAATCAATAGTTTCAATTTATTGTTAAAATTGCTCCAGAAGGTTCCTTCCATCTATTATCCTCTAACTTAGTCAGTCCTGATTTGTGAAGTAACTCTGACGCTTCCTTTTCAGTAAGCTGGTTCGCTATCACCATTTTTTTTGAGATATCAATTAGACGAAGGTAATCTGTTGTAATCAACATGTAATTTATACTTTTGTTATTATACTTATTATATATCTAACTTTGAGTTTGTTTCACTTCTAGCTTATTTTTATTTTTTTTTAAATAAAATGAAACAGTTTTACGCAAGGTGCATATAACAAATGTTAGTTAAGCTAGAAGTTAGATTAGGCTTGGAGGTTTGCAACGTATGCAACGAGAAAGTAAGCGTCGACTAGGTCATCTAACGGCTTCGGGATCTTCTTCCCAATTTCCAGGTCTTTAACGATTTTCCACAATGGGCTTTTAGCCAAGACTGGGTCTTCGTTCACATTTTTCTGGTAAGCCTCAAATAATTGTAGTTTATTCATATTACCTTTACCAGCAAATTTCTTAATAGTGGTTGGAGCAACAGTTAATATGTCTTCGGGATTTAAGGTCTTTAAAAGTTTAAGTTTAAGGATTGCGGCACCTGCTGCCATGTCAATCATATTGTTAGTTCCCATTTTAGAACCATAAGAAGTACCTTCAAATGCAATAATAAACCCATCACCATCAAAAGAATTCTGTAATACTAAATTAATAATATCATCAGCCATCTTGTCATATCTCTTAACCTTGAGAAGCTCAGCGCTTGAATATTCTTCCTTGTTTGTAAAATCGGGTTGAGAAACTAAAGTAACGTCCTTTAATAAAGATATCTCTTCTTGTAGTTTTTGTTCTGCTTTAGTACCAGTTTTAGGTTTAATATAACTAATAAAATGATAATTCTTACTCTTGTCATTATATACACAAATTCCTGGAGAGTTTAAAGAAAAATCTACTGCTAAATAGTTCATTTATATTCTTTTACCTAGAACAGCACCTAAAGCGGCACCTACTAATCTAGAGGTTAATAAATCATAAAAAACACCCTTTTGAATACCTAATACTTTGGCAATCATTTTACCTACTGATTTACCTAGAGCAAATCCAGCTAAACCACCTATAATTGAACCAAAGAAACCTTCATTAGTCATCTCTTCATTAAGTCTTTCAATATCATAAGAACCATCTTCATTAAGATATTCTTTAGCAAATGAGGCTAATGCTGCATCTACCTTTTCTTCTAATTCTGGCGTCCACTCTTCCTGTAACCCTTCATTGATAAGTTGCATATCATGATCAGTGATTTCAGTTTCTATTAAATATGTATTAAATGTTTTCATATTGTATATATCTTATTTTATTTTATTCTACCTCTAATCTTAGGTTTAACTTGTTATAAAAAAACGTAACTTCAAATGTGTTAAATGATGATACATTTTCTGCAAAGTTCATATTTAATTCATTAATAGAATTCATAATACAATCTGTAAATTCCATATATGCAACTGATGCACCTTCAGAATCTAATATTCTCAAACAAAGAGGGTCTATATATGCTTGTTTAGTAGATCTAGCATAATACCATAAAAGAGTATCCATCATAATCCAATAGTTTATGAACCCGTCTAATAATTGCATACTAACGGTAAACTCTCTATTAATAGTATTTTGAATTGGCACTGCACCTCTATGATATCTTTTACTTCCATCATTATCTTCTTGTGTAAGAGGTTCAAATCCAACACCCGGTATATTAACACCCTGTATACTGTAATTAACAAAATCTACCGGATCTGATAATAATCCTCCTGGAATCTTGTTAAGATATTTTTTATATTTTTCTGCAACCTCTTTAGGTATGAACCCTCTAGGAAACCTAAAATCAAATGCATTATTTCTACTATTTAAAACCATAATTAAACTTTAAATTTACCAGACATAATCATGTTTTCATCTATGCCATTATTTACACTAATATAAAATTTGTTATTCTTCATACCTCTAATAGTATTAGCATTTGCTTCACTGATCTTAAACAATATCTCACCTTCACCCATATTAATGTCCTTATTAGATATATGATTAAATTTTAATTTTTGTTTGCCATCGCCAAATGTTAATATAACGTTTTCAGCATTTACAAAAGAAACAAACTCTATATCATCTCCCTTTCTCTTAGCTACTACAAATTTATAATAAGAAGTAAAAGGTGGAATTGCAATACTTAATTTAGTTTCAGATACAAATTCAGAAGTATCTACCTCTGTAATACTTTGAGTCATTATGTTTTCATTACTAGTATCAAATCTTATGTTTGCACTAGAAGCTATAACATTATGTCTCTCTACAAAAGTGGGTACATATTTAACGCTTTTTGGTAAATTATCGGTAAAAATACCTTCTATTATTTTGTTAGATGCTAATTGTGGTAATACATTATATACCTCAGTTAATTGATTTGGTGAATTAATAGATAACTTGTTTAGTTTTTTACCATATCTAGCTGCTTGATTAACTGATAAACTAGCTCTTTTAACTATTTGTGTATTATCAGTCTGGTTCCATATTCTCATAGTTACATCTAAAGAAAAACTAGAAGCTATATTACTATTAATAATAACAGGCCTAAATACTATAGGTGTATTAAAATCATTATATTGTGTATATGTTGTTTGGAATGTTTTTACTTCTGAAACACCTATTGATTCAAATATATCTACATCGAACATTACTATTATGTCATCTGCGGAAGTATTTATTTGGTTTAATATATAAGCTTCGAATGCACCTATTGAATTATCTTTCTCTCCATATATTTTAAAATAGTCACCGTCCTCTGCATCATCTATAGCAACTGTAAAATCTTGATATTCATCTTCTCGCGATACCGTAAATTTGTTTTCTTCGCCAGTATTAAAGTAATCAAAGCCATTAAATGTTTCTAATGTGTCAATTAATTTAAATGTTAATTCGTAATTAGAAGTTGTGTCTAAATCTCCAGAACCTATTGTTCCATCTCCATAAAATAAATCTTCAAACTCACTATTTTGATTAACTAGTGTTGGGATTTTAACATCTATAAATTTACTATATAATGCCTCTCCTAAAATAAATGGCTTAGGGTTTGCATATTCATAATTACTGGTATTTAAATAAACTAACTGTGTTAAATAATTTCTTACACCTGTTTGTCTTTTTGCTGCTACCTGAAATAAGAAACCCTCATATCCTCTAGCCGCAAAACTATATCCACTTCTCAAATGAAGCCTCACGCTATCATATTTGATATAATTGATATTAGACGTTGCAGTTGTTTGTGAATTCAATAAGTCTGTTTCATTTCCACCAGACCAATCAACATTGTTATTAACATAGTTGAACATTTCATAATCACCAGTTGAATCATATCCTAACAACGCATATTTACTTCCAGTACCATCAGATTGCACTGCGTGATACCTTCCAATCGTTTGGTTAATATCATTTCCAGTATTTTCATCTGGATTTGCAAAAAGAGGATTAGCTCTAGTATCAACTATCACCTTACCACCAATTAATCCGCTATATGAATATTCAACTAGTCCGTTCTGTGTTGGCGTAAACTGACCAATCATAGTAACACTAGAATATGAATATATTCCAAGTGCTCCACTTATTGTAAATAGACTAGGATCAGCTAGTTGACTTAAATTAAACTTATACGTTTTGCCATTCTGTAAAAGCAATGTTCTTGATGCAAAGTTTTCAACAGCTAAATAACCGCTTACTTCCGTTACATCAAAATTTACTACAGCACTTCCTAACTCACTTATTAAATGACGCTGCTGCGTTGAGTTGTTTTTGATTGTGTCCAAAAACTTTACCTCACTACCATTGTCATCAACCTCTATTTGATATTTAGAAGGATTACTCTGATCGTGGTATATAAACTCTAATAAAATATCAGAGTCTAGATAGAAATATCTTGATGATTGTGCCATTGTTTATTTTATTTTAAAATCTCAACCATTTTGGTGAATAATATAATCCCAATCCAATTGATGGTCCGGTACTAATTACTTGATTATTGTTTAGGTTTATTCCATAACCGATGCCTACTCCTAATGACCATCCACCCTTCTTTTTAGGTTTTTGATTTAATTTTGTGTTTATTAAGTTTATATTCTCAATACTACCAAAAGATAAACCAGGGTATGAAGTAGATATTTTTAATTGATTTGCACCTTCTACATTTTCTATTGCTGCTAATAAATTAATTGTATGATCAATATCAAAAGTTGCATTTCCATAATTGAAACCTGAATTCATTTTAGTTATAAACATAGAACCATTAAGATTTCTTGTGTTTCCACTTCCAAAATCATCAAATTTAACAAATGTCAATCTAGTGGTAGTAGAATCTACTTCACTTGCAGTTGTATTAGCTATTAAACTATCCTTGATATCAATATCTGTTGATAGCAATGTGTTTACTTTGTTTAGATCTTTATTTATATTAAGTGCTTTTTTGTATTTACCTAATAAGTTAGATTGATCATCCTTTAAATTACTTAAATCAAATTCATAGCTTCTAATTTCAGAAATCAAATTACCATTTTCTGCTTGTATTACTCTAATAGAATCTTTAGAAGCTAAATAATTATTAAAGTTCCTATTAGAATCGTTTTTAGCAATTTCTAGATCATGTTTTAAGTTTTCAGTTTGATTACACTGTCTTAGAAATAACAAAACAAACAAGCCACCCACTACAAATGTAAGGGTGGACTTATTAGTAAATATGTTTTTAATTATACTCATATCTTATGGTTTATAGGTAATTCTCTTTCTCATTCACAATATTGTGTACTAAAACGCCGTTTGCAAAGTAAGTATCTTCTGGTTCTACATCTATAGTATATGTTGTGAAAGGTGCAACATCTTCTATTAAGACTTTAGTAACAATAGATATCCACTCGTTATTTTCATTTAAGAAATTATCGCCTACATTAACATCTCTTGCTATTTTAAATAAAACTAAATTGTCTGAAGTTTTAACTAAAATAGGATGTTCAAATGTAATCTTAAGTGCATCGTTATTGAAATTATAATATGATGTATATGTGTCAACTTTAACAGTTTGAATATTCACACTAGTATAATCAATTGAGAATGCGTTAATATTTGAGCTCCATGATTCGTATGCCAGTTCTTCGTTCGACATTCCATTTATTTTTACAGATAATAATGAATCACCTGCAGAAATATTTTCAATTGCTACTTTTTCTCCATTAGACATTGTAATCATTTCACCAGCTAAGTGACAACCACCTCCGCCGCCTCCGCCACCTGAACTGTATGGAGTTGCAGTTGGGAATGCAAATGGTGTTGCAGTTGGGAATGCAAATGGTGTTGCAGTTGGGTTAGGGAACGGTGTTGGGGAATGTGATCCTAAATCAAACTGTGTTAGACTACCAGATAACGAAGCTGTTGCTGAATTATCTAAAGCATGTGCTAATACTAAATCTGCTAAAATAAGACCCAGTGGCGCACTAGATCCAGGATCATTACTTGTTATAATTATATTACCTCTGTGTAAACCTGCTATGAAAGTTACATATTGCATACTTACAGTAATTCTAGAGTCTTGTGAAATGATTGTTGGAACAATTGCGCCTTCTGATCCAGTACCAGTCATACCAAATGAAACCGTATCTGTACCGTTACCTGCACCTTGTGTATCATCTATAAAGAATGAAGTATCTCCATTTGGAAAACTTATAGTGTATGGCACCGGTGTCGGTGGCACTGGCGTTGGTGGCACTGGTGTTGGTGGCACTGGCGTTGGTGGAATTGAAGTTTGGTACGGTGTCGCAGTAGGGCTTGCAGTTGCAGTTGGATTAGGAACTGAAGTTGGCGATGGCGCCGGTGTTGCAGTTGGTCCTGCACCTCCTCCACTTCCAGCTGCTTGTGACACAGCTATTGTATCAGTCGTAGATGTATTATCATGTCTAACTGTAAGCGTAGCCGTTCTAGAAGCTGCAGTGTTTACTGCAATTGTAATAGTCCAATTGTCGGTACTACCTACTTGTGTAATTGTAATCCAACTCGGTGGAGTATCCCACGAATAAGCTGTACTTATTGGCGTGATTGAAACCGTTCTTGTGTAATCGTTTGCTGCCATTTTATTGTTTTTGTTTTTATATTTATCTTGTTTTTATATATCGTAATTCTAACT
>TARA_B110000967_G_scaffold210070_1_pt1 | contig 17848 bp, 16 predicted proteins | sample TARA_B110000967 | Tara Oceans TARA_B110000967 (sample SAMEA4397903) | marine metagenome | biome: Polar Biome; feature: [DCM] deep chlorophyll maximum layer (ENVO:01000326); material: water (ENVO:00002006), including particulate matter (ENVO:01000060) such as... | depth 35 m
CAAGTCCATTGTTAGTTTAAATTCGTATAAGTGAAAATGTATATCAACATTCTTGTGATTTCTCGTATTAAAGGGTTTAGAAAAAACCTAATTTAAAGGATTGTATTTTGTGTTCTCCTTCTCAAAAACGAGCTCATTTCTCTCATTATAATCTACATTCTCTTTTGTCAAGATATCAATAGGTAGGTATATTTTATTATTTAGCATACTCTTTTTAAGTGTTAAATAGTCTGTCATTAGGCGAACCGATTCATAACCTTGATCAAATGGTTTTTGAGAAATGAGAAAAGAAACAGAATCGTTTTTCAAACAATCAATGTTTTGGGGTGTATTGTCAAATCCAATCAGTTCAAGGGTTTTTAGATAAGCAGTATCAATACAATCGACAACAATAGAGATTCTACTAGAGGGTACAAATACACCTTTAATTTCGGGATGTTGCTTTAAGTATGTGTTTATTTTTTCTTTCGTATCAATAGAATCATTTAAGTTTTCAATGGTTAATATTTGGGTTTTAGCATCTATCTTATTTTTTAATATATAATCATTAAAACCTTTGAACCTATGAGATATTGCGTTGTTTATACTTACGTTATATCTTGCTTGTATTATTAAAAAAGTAGCTGGTTCCGGGTGGCTTAAATTCATGAGCTTACCAGCAATATACCCGGCCATATAAGAATCCTGACCAACAAATGCTTGGTTGTTAAAACCATCAATATCAATATTTAAGAATAGATAGGGTATATCAAGTGTTTCTAACTTGCTCACAATTTGCTTTGTTTCTTTTAGAAAGAGAGGGACTAGAATAACCGCAGTTGGTTTGCTTTCTAGTAAAGATTGAAATGCATTTAAATAGGATTCTGGGTCATATTGATTGAACGTGAATTTATTAACTTGAACACCTAAACTCTTCACGTCATTAGCGGCTTTTAAAATACCCAAGAATGGAGATTTCCAAAAAATATCAGAGTCATTATGTTCAGGTATCAATGAGGCAATAAAATGCTTATTCTTCATTGCAAGAGCACTAGCAACTGGATTTACACTAAAATTATGATACTCAAGGATTTTTTTAATCTTAGTTTCCGTTTTTTTTGATACACCACCACGGTCATGTATGACTCTATCAACCGTGCCCTCGGAGACTTTTGCTTCTTTAGCGATATCCTTTATTGTAATCATGTGGTTTTTCTTTCATGTCTCTATGTTTATTAGATGCTTAAGGCTATAAGAATCAATAGAGATAATTTGTCGCAATTTAATAAAAAAATACCATTTTGTGTGCGCACACAAAATTTTTTATTTACATTTGTGTGCGCACACAGTAAAACAATCAAAAGAAAGAATAAATGAGTTCAGAAATATTTGATGTAAAAGAAAAGGTCATTGTAATTACAGGTGGATATGGAACTTTAGGAGGGAGCTTAGCAAAGCAATTGATTCGTGAAAAAGCGAAAATTGTTGTTTTAGGTAGAGACAAAGATAAAGCAATAACATTTGCAGAAAGTTTATCAAAAACCGATGCGTTGGGATTGGAGACTGATGTTTTAAATAAAGAAACCTTAATCAAGGTAAAAGAGACAATTCTCCAAAGATGGGGAAAAATCGATGTGCTAATCAATGCCGCAGGTGGGAATATGAAAGGAGCAACCATTGCACCTAATGATTCTCTTTTTGATATTTCTATTGAAGATTTTCAAAAAGTAACGGATTTAAATCTGATGGGAACAGTCATTCCTTCGTTGGTATTTGGGGAACAAATGGCCAAGCAAAAAAGTGGGGCTATCATCAATGTGTCTTCTATGGCAGTACCTCAAGTGTTGACAAGAGTGGTAGGATATTCGTCAGCAAAAGCAGCGATGGAAAACTTTACACGTTGGATGGCGGTAGATATGGCACTCAAATACGGAGATGACATTCGTGTAAATGCGATTGCTCCAGGCTTTTTTATTGCCGATCAAAATAGAAGACTATTGACCAATGAAGATGGTTCCTTAACAGAGCGAGGCGAAACGATCATAAAAAATACGCCTATGAAACGTTTTGGTGAAGCCAAAGAATTAAGTGGAGCCGTATTATTACTTGCTAGTGAAGCAGGGAGATTTATGACAGGTACCGTTATTGCCATTGATGGTGGATTTGGTGCTTTTAGTGGTGTTTAAAATAATCAAAAACAACTAAAATGCAAGAAACATTTAGATGGTTTGGTGAATCTGATGCAGTAAAATTATCAGATATAAAGCAGGCAGGAGCAACAGGAGTTGTAACCGCTTTACACCATATAGCAAATGGTGAACTTTGGGAAATTGCTGAGATACAAAAAACAAAAAAAGCCATTGAAGATGCGGGATTAAAATGGTCTTTTATTGAAAGTATTCCCATTCATGAAAACATAAAACTACGTACTGGCGATTATAAAGAACGCATAGAAATATACAAGCAAAGTCTAAAAAACGTTGCTCAATGTGGTATTAAAAATGTGTGCTATAATTTTATGCCTGTTTTAGATTGGACACGCACCCATCTGTTTTGGAAATTGGATGATGGTAGCACAGCATTAAGATTTGATAAAGTTGAAATGGCGGTTTTCGAATGTTTTATTATGAAACGCGAGGATGTTGAAAACTCATACTCAAATGAAATTTTAACGCTGGCTAAAGTTCGTTTTGAAGAAATGACCCCTACTGAAAAACAAAGACTAGAGGATAGTATACTAAAAGGGCTACCTGGAACGGTTGATGATCTTACCATTCCTGTATTTAAGAAAATGATAGCCCAATATAAAGATGTAAGTCATGCCGATTTAAAAGAAAATCTATCTTACTTTTTAAATGAAGTTATTCCAGTAGCCGAAGAACATGGTATTAAAATGGCTATTCATCCTGATGACCCACCTATGGATATCATGGGGCTTCCAAGAATTATTAAATCTGAAAAAGACTTAGAGGATTTAGTATCTTTTATAGATAGCCCTTCAAACGGAATAACGTTTTGTACAGGATCACTCGGAGCAAATCCTGATAACGATCTTCCAAAAATGATTAGAAAATTTGGTGATAAAATTCATTTTTTACATTTAAGAAATGTGAAACGTGAAGCAAATGGAAGTTTTTATGAAGACAACCATTTAGAAGGTTCTTCGGATATGTATGAAATAGTGAAAACCATTTTAAAAATCGAAAAGGAACGTGGTGTTTCATTACCAATGCGACCAGACCATGGCCATCAAATGCTACAAGACTTAAAAAATAATGATAGCTATGCTGGTTATTCTGCAATAGGACGCTTACGCGGATTAGCTGAATTACGCGGGTTAGCATTAGGAATCAGCAAAAGTTGTGAATTATGAATCTAACAAGTCCAGAAGCATTCATCACTGATGATTTTTTATTGCAAAGTGACATAGCAGAAACGCTTTATCATACGTACGCTAAAGATTTACCAATAATAGATTACCACAATCATTTATCGGCACAAAAAATTGCAGAAAATAAACCCATCAAAAATATTACGCAAGCCTGGTTAGATGGCGACCACTATAAATGGCGTGGTATGCGTGCCAATGGTATTGATGAAAAATATATTACCGGGTCAACGCCTTTAGAAGAACGATTTGATAAATGGGCTGAAACAGTACCTTATACGTTAAGAAATCCACTGTTTCATTGGACACAATTGGAACTAAAACGCTATTTTGATATTGATGAGATTCTACAGCTATCAACAGCTGAAGCTATTTATAAAAAAGCAAATACTGTTTTAGAAAATAAAACACCCGCACAACTTCTGGAAGACATGAAAGTTGAAGTGGTTTGCACGACTGATGATCCTACAGATGATTTAAAATATCACAAACAAATTAAAGAAGCGGGTAATTTCTATACCAAAGTACTGCCAACGTTTAGAGCTGATGAATTGTTTTTTATCAATAAGGAACAGTTTTCAAATTACATTCAAAAGTTAGCAAACCGTGTAAATTTTGAAATCAACACGCTCCAGGATTTTTTAAAAGCTATTGACGAGCGGATCAAGTTTTTTCAGGATCAAGGATGCCGATTATCAGATTTTGGTGTTGGTGAAGCACTACGTATTGTAGATTTTACAGAAGAAGAGATTTCTCGAATTTTTGATAAAAAAATAAAAAACAACGAACTTGAAACCAATGAAGTCGATCAATACAGATCGTTCCTATTTATTTATTTAGGAAAAAAATATCATGAGTACGATTGGGTGCAGCAATATCATTTGGGACCTATACGGAATAATAATGCACTACTAGTAGAACAAGTTGGTTTAGACGCAGGTGTAGATTCTATAGGTGATTTTCCTATGGCAGAATTTATGTCTAAGTTGTTCAATACACTTAATTCTACCAATCAACTAGCTAAAACAATTACATATAACCTAAATCCATCGCAGAACGAAGTCTTTGCAACCATGATGGGGAATTTTCAAAATGCAGATTGTCCAGGTAAAATGCAATGGGGTTCAGGATGGTGGTTCTTAGACCAAAAGGATGGTATGGAAAAACAACTTAACACACTTTCAAATATGGGGTTATTAAGCCGTTTTGTAGGTATGTTAACAGATAGTAGAAGTTTCTTATCGTTCCCAAGGCATGAGTATTTTAGACGGATCTTATGTAATTTAATCGCAGAAGATGTAAAAAACGGACTGGTGCCTAACGATATAGAATTCCTTGGAAAAATGGTGTCTGATATTTGCTATAATAACGCTAAAAAGTATTTTAAATTTTAATTAAAAAAAACAATGAGTAAAGTAGTAACATTTGGAGAAATCATGTTAAGATTAGCTCCACAAGGATTTTTAAGGTTTTCGCAAGCTAACAATTTTGATGCAATCTATGGAGGTGGAGAATCAAACGTAGCAGTATCACTAGCAAATTATGGAGTGGATGTAGATTTTGTGACACGATTGCCAAAGAATGATATTGGAGCATGTGCAATGATGGAAATGCGAAAGCGAGGAGTTGGAGTAGATAAAATTGTATATGGAGGAGATCGTTTAGGTATCTATTTTTTAGAAACCGGTGCTGTTTCAAGAGGTAGTAAAGTGGTTTATGATAGAGCGCATTCAGCCATTGCAGAAATAGAATCAGGTATGATAGATTGGGATGCTGTTTTTGAAGGTGTAGAATGGTTTCATTGGACAGGAATTACACCAGCCATTTCACAGGGAGCAGCTCATGTTTGTTTAGAAGCTGTTAAAGCAGCGAGTACAAAAGGAATTACTATTTCCACAGACTTAAATTATCGTGCTAAACTTTGGCAATACTGCAATGATGCACACAGAGAAGCGGTAATGACAGAGTTAACATCGTATTGCGATATCGTTTTAGGAAATGAAGAAGATGCCGAAATGCACTTTGGAATTAATCCTGAAGGCATTTCAGTTCAAACACAAGGGCATGATGTAAAAGCAGAAGCTTTCTTATCGGTATGTCAGCAAATGATGGAAAAATTCCCAAGAGCTAAAAAAGTAATAACAACTTTAAGAGGCTCTATTTCTGCCTCACACAATACTTGGGCAGGAGTGTTATACGATGGAAAAAAAATGTTTGAAACACGTCAGTACCAAATAACAGATATTGTTGATAGAGTAGGTGGTGGCGATTCCTTTATGGGAGGCTTAATCTATGGGTTATTAAAATACCCAGAGGATGATCAAAACGCATTAGATTTTGCAGTAGCAGCGTCATGTTTAAAACACACAATAAAAGGTGATGCAAATATGGTGACTGTTGCAGAAGTTGAAAAATTAATGGGTGGTGATGCGTCGGGCAGAGTTGCAAGATAAAATAAGTGTTTAACTGTTGATCTGTTGAACCGATTAATTGTTTTAACAGATCAACAGCTACACAACTCAACAAATAAACATTTAAATAAAATGGCACAATTTACAAGATTAGAAGTAGCGCAGACAATGAAAGAAACTGGGATGATTCCCTTGTTTTTTCATAATGATATAGTGTTAAGCAAAAAAGTATTAAAAGCGTGTTACGATGGTGGAGCACGTTTAATGGAATTTACTGCACGTGGTGATTTCGCTCACGAAGTTTTTGGTGAATTAACCAAGTACGCCATCAAAGAACTACCAGGAATGATTATGGGAGTAGGTTCGGTAACAGATGGAGCAGCAGCTTCTTTATATATGGCTTTGGGTGCCAATTTTATAGTAACCCCAGTATTAAGAGAAGATATTGCTATAGCTTGTAATAGGCGAAAAGTATTATGGTCTCCGGGGTGTGGTAGTTTAACAGAAATAGCAAGAGCAGAAGAATTGGGGTGTGAAATTGTAAAACTATTTCCAGGTGATCTATACGGGCCAAAGTTTGTAAAAGGGATAAAAGGGCCACAACCATGGACGAGCATTATGCCAACAGGTGGTGTTTCGCCAAATGAGAAAAACCTAAAAGGTTGGTTTGATGCTGGAGTTACTTGTGTTGGTATGGGCTCTCAATTAATATCTAAAGATATCATAGCTAATAAAGATTATAAAAAATTAGAGCAGGATGTGAAAAATGCTCTGACTATTATAAAAGTAGTTAGAAAATAAAGACTAATTAGAAACCTGACTTTTGTTACTTCTATTTTTAGTTTAAATAAATTTAATTGAACACAAAAATGAAATATAAACTAATTCTCATAGCTGTTTTTTTTGTAAGTATTACTTCGTGCCAAAAAGTTGATAGTAGTAAGGTTCTATATTTGGGCCATACTTTGCCTCAAACTCATCCCGTGCATAAAGGGATACTAGAATTTCAGAAAGCATTAGAACAAAAATCTGGAGGAACTTTAAAAGTTAAAATATTTCCGGATGGCCAACTAGGTTCAGAACGTGAAGTTTTAGAATTACTTCAAATTGGAAGTGTGGCTATCACCAAAGTTAGTGCTGCTACACTATCCAATTTTGTGCCAGAATATCATGTTTTAGGTGTCCCCTATCTGTTTCGGGACAAACAGCATCAATTTGATGTTTTAGAAGGAGAAGTTGGAAAATCTATTTTGCAAAAAGGTGAAAAATTTTGGTTAAGAGGGTTATGTTATTATGATGCTGGTAGTCGAAGTTTTTATACGTCGAACAAAGCAATAAGAACGCCTGATGATTTAAAAGGCCTTAAAATCCGTGTCATGAATAACCAAATGGCAATAAACTTGGTTGATGCATTAGGAGGCTCGGCTACACCTATGGCTTATGGTGAATTGTATACAGCAATACAACAAGGTGTTGTAGATGGTGCTGAAAATAATCCACCATCATTTGTGTCTTCCAATCATTATGAGGTTAGTAAATATTATACATTAGACCAACATTCATCGGTTCCTGATGTATTGTTAATCGGTACAAAATATTGGAATAAGTTATCGAGTCAAGAAAAAGTCTGGGTTCAAGAAGCAGCTAGTGAATCATCTCAAGCACAAAAGAAATTTTGGAATGAATCTGTTGAAGAATCTATGGCTAAAGCCAAAAAAGCAGGTGTGGAAATTATAATTCCTGAAAAAGCATTGTTTCAAGAGCAATCAAAATCAGTTTTGGAAGCCTTTCAAAAAGAGTACCCTGAAATGAGAGATATTCTCAACAAAATAAAAAATCAATAATTATGAAAACAGCAGATATTTTTTTCAATAGGGTATACCGAATTATGGAAATAATATTAATTTCTATTTTTGGATTACTTGTTATTGATGTATTGGGTCAGGTGTTTTCTCGTTATATTTTAAATACATCATTTGCATTTACGGAGGAATTAGCACGATTCTCATTAATTTGGTTATCCATCCTTGGAGCAGCTTATCTTAATGGAAAAAGAGAACATTTATCAATGGATTTCTTGTATCAAAAACTTTCAACCAAACATCGAAAAAAAGTATTATTCTTTATAGAAATCTGTATCTTTTTATTTGCGCTCATAGTCATGGTCATTGGAGGTTTAAATCTTGTTTATACAACGCTACATTTAGAGCAATTGTCAGGGACATTACGTATTCCTTTGGGCTATATCTATGCCATCCTACCTTTAAGTGGTTTACTTATTATGAGTTTTTCTATTTATCACACAGCTAAAATTAATGCTAACAAAATAATCAATTAGGCATGAGTATAGAAGTCATAAGTATTATCGTTTTATTTTTAAGTTTTTTCATTTTACTAATGTTAAAAGTACCAGTAGCTTATAGTATTGGTATTTCTACAACTATAAGTTTGCTACTTAATATTGATAAATTACCAGGAATAACTACTATAGCCCAACGGATGACCACAGGTATTGATAGTTTTGCTTTATTGGCCATTCCGTTTTTTGTCTTAGCAGGCGAAATTATGAAGCGCGGTGGTATAGCAAACCGACTCATTAACTTCGCAAAGTCTTTAGTGGCAAGTTTACCAGGTGGTTTGGCTTATGTAAACGTTTTAGCCTCTATGTTGTTTGGTGCTATTTCAGGTTCTGCCATTGCAGCAACATCGGCTATTGGAAGCATTATGACTGATAGAATGGAAGAGGAAGGCTATCCGCGTGAGTTTAGTGCATCAGTAAATATAACATCATCAACCACAGGATTGTTAATTCCGCCAAGTAACATTTTAATTGTTTATGCTTTGGCAAGCGGAGGCACTGCATCGGTAGCTGCATTATTTATAGCGGGTTATTTGCCAGGTATTTTACTGGGGGTTGCTATTATGGCCTATATCGCTTTTGTGGCGATATCGCGAAAATTTGCAAAAGGTAGCCGAGCTCCTTTATCTTTAATTTGGACCTATTTTAGAAAAGCGTTTTTCAGCTTATTATTATTAGTTATCGTTGTTGGTGGCATTGTAGCGGGAATATTTACAGCAACTGAAGCCTCAGCTATTGCTGTTTTATACGCGGCAGTTTTAGCTTTAATTTATGGAGATGTAAGTGCTAAAGACTTTCCATCGATTTTATTAACCAGTACAAAAACCACGGCAGTAGTCATGTTTTTAATTTGTACCTCAATGGCCATGTCATGGTTGTTTTCTTTTGAAGGTATTCCAGAACTTATTAGTAGCTTTTTATTAGAGCAATTCAGTAATAAAATCATTATTTTTTTAGTCATTAATTTGGTTTTATTAGTCATTGGAACATTTATGGACATGACGCCTGCAGTATTAATATTTACACCTATTTTTTTACCAGTAGTTGTTGCTTTGGGAATGGATCCTGTTCATTTTGGAATTGTATTGGTACTTAATTTATGTATTGGACTTTGTACCCCGCCAGTTGGAACTATTCTTTTTGTAGGTAGTGGAATTGCAAATGTGTCGGTTTCTCAAGTTGTTAAGCCGTTATTACCATTTTTATTGATAATGGTAATTGTATTGCTTTTGATAACTTATATACCTGAAATATCAATGTATTTACCTAGGTTGTTTAATTTATAATTGGTTATTCAAATTCTTGTCACCCATTTTTAACCTTTTGTCATATATATAATATAAGAGATCAATATGCTGTTTTCGCTGACTTAATTTAAAATGATGGGTTTTAAATATATTTAATATCAAAAACTATTATCTTGTTCTACGTATTGATATTTTTTCAAAAAATTAGAGTTTTTCTAACTACGAAACTCTTAAATTTAGTAGCCTAAATATTTTATGGTTTATAACTAATTAAAGGTGTTAAACTCATAACCCGAAGATCACTGATTCGAGCCCAGTTACCACTACCAGTAAAATCAGGTCTTCACAGAAATGTGAAGGCTTTTTTATTTCAATGGGTACAGAATAGGTACAGAATAAGCCTGTTTTTCACCCTCTTAATGATGGTAACCCTGTTAGTGCTTATTTTTTTAGTAATGAAAACCCGTATTGGATAGCAAACAGATTTAAAAATGAAGATTCTAGAGATAGAATTATAGGGTCGTTAGCATTAAACTATACCATTTCAGTTAGATGGTCATTTTCGCTACGATCTGGGATAGATACGTATTTCGATAACCGTTTTGTACGTATTCCTAAAAATTCTAAAAGTCTACCTATAGGAAGCCTGTTATTTACAGATTTTTCATTAACAGAAATGAATACAGATTTCTTATTAAAGTATGATTCTAAAAGAGATCAAGATTTTACTTACTCTGCATCTGTGGGAGGAAATCTATTAAATAGAAAAACACATTCAAATTAACCTCTGGACAAAGTCTAAAAAATTAGGAAAGTTTACGGTCATTGTTGGAGTAGTAGCACTATTACTAATTATTATTATGCTGTGTACGGTTTAAATTAAATTTCACTTTAGTATTTAAATAAAAATAATTTTATATATTTACATACCGGAACAGAACAGAATGGAAATTAAGCTAAGTATTAGTCACGAGAGTGATACACCTAAATATCTTCAAATAGTAAACGCTATTAATGATGCTATTGCTAAGAATGTACTGAACAAGGGGGAGGCATTACCTTCTGTAAATAAAATTTGTAAAGAGTATCATTTATCTAGAGATACTGTGTTTAAGGCTTATTCAGTTCTCAAGGAAAATGGAGTTGTGGAGTCCGTTCCTAACAAAGGGTATTATGTTGCTAATGATACAAAAAAAGTGTTATTACTATTAGATACGTTTAAGGCATATAAAGAAGTAGTGTATCATTCATTTGTGAACAATCTTCCAGATAATGTTATTACAGATGTACAATTTCATCATTATAATATTGATAATTTTAAAACAATTTTGAATAACAGTAAAGGGAAGTACTATAAATATATTGTCATGACTTTTGATAATAAAGAGGTTCCGGCTACATTAACTGGTATTGATAATGATAAACTACTACTTATAGATTGGAGTATTTACTCAAATGAAAATAATAATTATGTGTTTCAAGATTTTGGTAAAGCTTTTTTTGAAGCCTTGAAGGAGGCTGAATCTGTTTTTAGAAAATATGAAAAACTCGTTTTTATTTACCCAACTTTTACCTTCCACTCTAAAGAGACGATAACTTATTTTAAAAAATATTGTGACTTATTTCAATTTGATTATGAAATCATAACAGATCCAAAAGCATTTAAAGTTCAAAAAAATGTAGCCTATTTAAGCACGAGTGATAGGATTCTAGGAACTTTTTTAGAACAATGTAGAGATCATAATTTAGAGCCGGGAGTAGATGTAGGATTTCTATCTTATAATGAAACGCCTATGAAAAAATTTATTTACAAAGGGATTTCAGTCATTTCAACAGATTTTAAAGAATTAGGAACAAAAGCTGCAGAGTTTGTTACTCAAGATAAGCCTATGCAGCATTACGTTCCAACAAAATTAACATTAAGAGAATCATTATAAGTATGTATTATTTAGGATTAGACATAGGAAGTTCATCTATTAAAGCCGCATTGGTTGAAATAGAATCGGGTAAAAGCCTGGGCGTCGTTCAAGAACCAAAAGAAGAAATGAGCATGTTTGCTCAAAAAAACGGATGGGCAGAACAAAAGCCAAACGACTGGTGGTTGCATATTTGCAACGCAATAACCGCTTTAAAAAAACAGTACAACGTAAGCAGAACTCAAATTAAAGGTATTGGTATTTCTTATCAAATGCACGGACTTGTTTTAGTTGATAAAGAGGGAGAGTCACTAAGAAAAAGTATTATCTGGTGTGATAGTAGAGCCGTAGAAATTGGTCATAAAGCTTTTGATGAACTGGGTGAAGAAAAATGCACATCAAGTTTATTGAATTCACCAGCAAATTTTACTGCTTCAAAACTAAAATGGGTTAAAGAAAACGAGCCTAATGTATACAGTAAAATATATAAGTTCATGTTGCCGGGTGATTACATATCCTATAAGTTTTCAAATACTATGAATACAACCATATCTGGGTTGTCTGAAGGTATATTTTGGGATTTTAAAAATGACTCTGTCGCCGATTTTCTTTTGGAGTATTATGGTATAGACAAGGCGTTTGTTCCAGATATTGTAGATACGTTTGGTGTACAATCTTTAGTAGATGAGAATGGCGAAGCAGATAGTGGTATTGCAGCAGGAACGCCTATTTATTACAGAGCGGGCGACCAGCCAAATAACGCACTGTCCTTAAATGTGTTTAACCCAGGAGAAGTTGCTGCAACAGGTGGTACATCCGGTGTTGTGTATGCTGTTACTGATAATTTATCAGGAAAAGAAAGCACGCGTGTTAATAATTTTGCTCATGTAAACTATACGAAGTCTGGCCCTAGAATAGGGAAATTATTAAACATTAACGGAGCAGGTATTCAATACCGCTGGTTACTTAATAACTTAGATGTAAGCTCTTATGAAGAGATGAATAACCTAGCTTCAGACATTTCAATAGGTTCAGATGGGGTGTGTATGCTGCCGTTTGGTAATGGAGCAGAACGCATGCTAAATAATAAAGAAATTGGCACAAGATTAGTCAACGTTAATTTAAATAATCATAACAAAGCACATTTATGTAGAGCAGCCCTTGAAGGCATTGCGTTTTCATTCGTGTATGGTATGGAAATCCTTAAGTCTGATGGTATAAAACCGAGCGTTATTCGTGCTGGAAATGATAATTTATTCCGTTCAGAAATTTTCGCAAATACCGTAGCCACTTTAATTCAGCAAGAAATAGAAATTTATAATACCACAGGTGCTATAGGTGCAGCAAGAGCAGCAAACCTCCACAAAGGCGATTTTGAAGCGTTCGGAAAAACCATCATGGATAATGACCACGTGATGACCTTCATGCCTTTTAAAGATAAACAACCTTATTTAGACGCTTATAAAAACTGGAAAAAAGAATTGGATCTTATTTTAACCACAAAACAATAATCATTTGGGCGGCAATCCCTAACAATATACAGCATTAATAAACGATTCAACAAATACACGATTAAACGAATAAACACATTTTATTATGGCAACTAAAGAATACTTTAAAGGAATAGACAAAATTAAATTTGAAGGAAAAGAATCAGACAATCCATTAGCATTTAAATACTACAACCCAAATCAAGTAGTTGCAGGAAAAACAATGCGCGACCATTTTAAGTTTTCTATTGCTTACTGGCATACATTCTGCGGACAAGGAGGCGATCCATTCGGGCCCGGTACTCAAAACTTCCCATGGGACCAATCATCAGACCCAATTCAAGCAGCCAAAGATAAAGCAGATGCAGCTTTTGAATTCATTTCAAAAATGGGTTTTGACTATTTCTGTTTTCATGATTTCGATTTAATTCAAGAAGGTGCAACTTTTACTGAGTCAGAACAAAGATTGGCTACAATTACTGACTATATTAAAGATAAGCAAGTAGAAAGTGGCGCTAAATTATTATGGGGAACAGCAAACTGTTTTTCAAATCCGCGCTATATGAATGGGGCTTCTACAAACCCAGATTTTGATGTTGTTGCCAGAGCTGGAGGACAAATTAAATTAGCTCTAGACGCAACTATAAAATTAGGCGGAGAAAACTATGTGTTTTGGGGTGGTCGTGAAGGCTATATGTCTTTGCTGAATACTGATATGGGAAGAGAATTAGATCATATGGGTCAGTTTTTAACCATGTGTAGAGATTACGCCAGATCACAAGGCTTTAAAGGAAACTTCTTTATAGAACCTAAACCTATGGAACCATCAAAACATCAATACGATTTTGATACGGCAACAGCTATTGGGTTCTTAAAGGAATACGGATTAGATAAAGATTTCAAAATAAATATTGAAGTAAACCATGCTACGTTAGCGCAACATACATTTCAGCATGAAATTGAAACAGCTGCGAAAGCTGGTATGTTAGGAAGTTTAGATGCCAATAGAGGTGATTACCAAAACGGATGGGATACCGATCAGTTTCCTAATAACATACAAGAAACTACCGAAGCCATGTTAGTATTCTTAAAATCAGGTGGACTTCAAGGCGGTGGTGTTAATTTTGACGCTAAAATCAGAAGAAACTCGACTGATATGGATGATGTGTTCCATGCACATATAGGAGGTGCTGATACTTTTGCAAGAGCATTGTTGATTGCAGATAAAATCATCACATCCTCACCTTATGAAAAGCTAAGAACAGAACGTTATAGTTCTTTTGATTCTGGCAAAGGAAAAGATTTTGAAAACGGAAAATTAGGTTTACAAGATCTATATAAACTTGCACAAGAAAATGGTGAATTGCAATTAAAAAGTGGTAAACAAGAGTTATTTGAAAACATTATAAATCAATACATTTAAAAACTAAATAAGCATTATGGGAAAATCAACCAATTCAAAATACTTAATTAAACTCACATTAGTTGCAACCTTTGGCGGACTCTTGTTTGGATATGATACAGGAGTTATTTCTGGAACTGTAGGTTCCTTAGAAAGCTTCTTTGTAACTCCTAAAGGATTATCAGAAGGGGCAGCGAGTGCGTTTAAAGGGTTCCTAGTGGCAAGTGCTTTAATTGGGTGTATCATAGGCGGTGTTTTTGGCGGACTTGTAAGTAAAAAGTTGGGTAGAAAAAAAGGACTTGTTCTAGCTGCCATACTATTTTTAATTTCAGCTTTGGGTTCTGCCATGCCAGAAATGTTTATTAAACCAATTGGTAAGTTAGATCATACTTTTTCTACAATTTTTATATGCTATAGAATTATTGGTGGTATAGGCGTTGGATTAGCATCTATGTTGTCCCCACTTTATATTGCAGAAATTGCACCTGCAGATAGTAGAGGTAAACTAGTATCTTTTAATCAATTGGCTATTGTTGGTGGTTTTATGGTAGTTTATTTTGTAAACTATTTTATTTCAAGAGGTGGAGGTTCTGATGCGTGGTTAAATGAAGTAGGTTGGAGATGGATGTTTGCTTCAGAAGTTATTCCAGCTGGTTTATTTTTAAGTCTATTATTCTTTGTACCAGATACACCACGTTCTTTAATATTGAAAAACAAACCACAAGAGGCATTGGATGTGCTTATAAAAGTAAATGGGGAGGAAGAAGGTAACAAGATTTTAGCAGAAATAGAAGGCTCTGTAGTAGAATCTTCAGGAAAGTTATTATCCTATGGATGGGGTATCATAATCATCGGAATTGCACTTTCTGTTTTTCAGCAATTTGTTGGAATAAATGTGGTATTATATTATGCACCAGAAATTTTTAAATCTATAGATCCTAATACTGACGGCGCTTTATTATTAACGATTATTGTGGGAATCGTAAACTTCTTATTCACCATTGTAGCAGTTAAAACTGTAGATAAATATGGAAGAAAACCACTAATGCTCATTGGTGCTTTAGGAATGGCTGTGGCGATGTTAGCACTTGGATTTGTTTTCTTCTCAGGGGCAACAGGGTATTTAGCTTTAGGAAGCATGATGTTGTATGTGGCAAGTTTTGCTTTGAGTTGGGGGCCAGTAGTTTGGGTATTGCTTTCAGAAATTTTTCCTAATAAAATTAGAGGAAAAGCCATGGCAGTTGCTGTAGCAGCACAATGGATTTCTAATTATCTAGTGTCTTTAACATTCCCTATGATGAATGATAATTCAGAGTTAATAAAACAATTTAATCATGGTTTTGCGTACTGGGTTTATGGTATCATGTCATTGTTGGCTATGTGGTTTGTTTGGAAGTATGTTCCTGAAACCAAAGGAAAAACTTTAGAGGAAATGGAAAGTCTCTGGAAGAAATAAGTAAGATTATAATACCATTATTTGGAAAATTCTTTATATCTAGAATAAAACAATACTTAAAACAAAATGAACATTTTATTATTAATAATTTTTATTTTATTGATTCTTAATGTGTTGCTTATAGTTTTTAGTTGTAATAAGGACTCTGAATAGGATAATAATTACATATTAAAAGAATATTTAAAAATGAACAAACAAATTGATCAGCAAGCAGCAGATAATATAAGAGCATTGGCTGTTGCCATGGTGGAAAAAGCTAATTCGGGTCACCCAGGTGGGCCTATGGGAGGTGCAGATTTTATGCACATCCTATATTCAGAATTTTTTAATTATAATCTGTCAGATATGACTTGGGTATTTAGAGATCGTTTCTTTATGGATGCGGGGCATTTATCTACTTTATTGCATGGACAATATTATCTATTAGGAAACTATGCCAAGGAAGATGTTGCCAATTTCAGACAATGAGGTTCATTCACTCCAGGTCACCCAGAAGTTGATGTAGCCAGAGGGATAGAAAACACATTAGGTCCGTTAGGACAAGGTCATACTATGGGGGTTGGGGCTACTTCTATGTCGCCGTTTTTAGGTCGTTTAGATGATATTTCTACAGATGGATTACATCTAATTGGGGAAATCAGGCAAATTTATGATAATTACGGTTTTGAGACACAAATTCTATCTGCCTCTGTTCGTAATACGATGCATGTTATTAATTGTGCTAAAATAGGAAGTGATGTGATGACAGGGCCTTTGTCTTCAATAACGGGGTTATTAAAGCATCCTTTAACAGATAGTGGGTTAGCTAAATTTTTAGAAGACTATAAAAAAAAACTAAAAATAAAATACCTGACGATTACATGAAATTAATTGATAAGAATAACTTCAATCTAGTAATAGATGATCGTCAGGTATCATTATTTACCATTGAAAATGAAAATGGTGTAACCAGTCAAATAACTAATTTTGGTGGTAGAATTGTGAATCTTTTTGTACCAGATAAAAATGGTGTATTCGAAGATATCGTTTTAGGGTATGATACAATACATCAGTATTTAGAACGTGACGAAATGTTTTTTGGAGCTACTATTGGAAGATATGGTAACAGAATAGCAAATGGAAAATTCATAATTAAAGGAAAAGAATATCAACTTTCCAAAAATAATGGAAAACATAATCTTCATGGTGGAGATAAAGGGTTTTATAATGTAGTTTGGAATGCTAAACAAACAGATAAAAATACTTTAAAGCTTACTTATTTATCAATAGATGGCGAAGGAGGCTTTCCTGGAAATCTTAACGTAAAAGTAATTTATACACTTTCCGCTAATAATACTTTGGAAATTAAGTATGAAGCGGTAACTGACAAAACAACGTTTGTAAATTTAACGCATCACTCTTACTTCAATTTAAGAGGAATAGAAAATGAAACTTCTATAAATAATCATTTATTGACTATTAAAGCTTCAAAATTCACTCCAATAAATGATGAAGGCATACCAAATGGAGAGATAATTTCTGTTGCAGGAACTCCTTTTGATTTTACAGAGCAAAAACCTATTGGTAAAGATATTAATGATTCTAATACCCAATTATCCTTTGGAAAAGGATATGATCACAATCTTGTGTTGGATGACACCCAATTAGAATGTGCTGCAAGAGTTGAAGAACCAATTTCTGGGAGAACTCTAGAAGTTTTTACAGGGGAACCAGGAATGCAGTTTTATAGTTTTAATCAAATAGAAGGTGTTCATAAGGGAAAAAATAACACAACGTTCTCTGCTAGATCTGCTTTTTGTTTAGAATCGCAACACTTTCCAAATTCACCAAATCAACCTAATTTTCCATCAGCAATATTAAATCCTGGAGAAAAATATACTTCTTATTGTCATTATAAGTTTGATGTAAGAGAGTTGTTCTAATTCATATTTGGATTAAAATAATAATAAATAAAAAAGTATTTTGATTAGGTTATTTTTGAAAGTATTTACTAAATACTAAAAATAAAACTCCACAAAGTATCCAAGCGGTTCTGTTAAAAATAAGCATACAGTTTTAGACTAATTTATTTTTTAAGACGCTAATGATATAAATGATTTGTAGGCAGAACACTGGAGATGTAGGTTTGTAGATATCAACTCTAGAATAGAAGTAAATTTAGTATATAACCCGGTAGATTTTGAAAAAATAATTGCTTTAC
>TARA_B110000967_G_scaffold86633_1_pt1 | contig 17820 bp, 15 predicted proteins | sample TARA_B110000967 | Tara Oceans TARA_B110000967 (sample SAMEA4397903) | marine metagenome | biome: Polar Biome; feature: [DCM] deep chlorophyll maximum layer (ENVO:01000326); material: water (ENVO:00002006), including particulate matter (ENVO:01000060) such as... | depth 35 m
TGTAAATTAGCACCAAAATAAAATATTATGGCAAGGCAAAGTATTTCTTTCACACAACCAAATGATGAGTGGCTAAAAAACCAAGTTGACAAAAAAGAATATTCTACTAAAAGTGAATTAGTTAATGATTTAATTAGACAAGCAAGAAAACAGCAAAAACAAATTGACTGGATAAGAGTTCAATTAGAAAAAGCTGAAAATAGTGGATTTACAACTTTAAATAAAGAACAAATATTGGCAGAATCAAAGTCGATATTTTAATGGTAGATTATAAACTAAGAAATTTAGCGAAAGAAGACTTAATAAGAATTCACAGATATGGAGTTGAAAAATTTGGAATAACTCAAGCAGATAACTATTTTGACACATTCTTTGAGTATTTTGATATTATAGCAAAAAGTCCGTTTTCATTTGAATCTGTCGATTCTATAAAAATTGGTTATAGACGTTGTGTATGCGGTTCTGACAGTATTTATTATAGAATAAGTAATACTAATATTGTAGAAATTATGGCTATAATTGGGACGCAAGATTTAAAGAACATTCTCTAACTCGAAAAATTACAGTCGCTCAATTTTCGAGTCAAGCTTTTTTTTAAACCTTCACAATTAAAGCTTATTTTTGTGGCATGGTAAAAACAATAAGCAGTCTTCAAAACCCCTTTATAAAACAACTGGTTCAGCTCAAAGAAAAGTCGAAACTTAGAAAACAGACGGGCGTGTTTATAATTGAAGGCAAACGTGAGTTATCCTTAGCCATAAAAGGCAATTATACCATTGAAACGCTTTATTATTATGCCGATCTATTTTCGGCTTCTGAAGCAGCGGCCTTAGAACCCTATGGGATCGACGTCATCGAAGTGACCAAAGCCGTGTATGAAAAAATTGCGCATCGAGAAACGACCGAAGGCGTCATTGCAGTGGCTAAAACCAAAGATTTAAGTCTAAAAAATCTGAATCTAACAACCAAAACTCCTTTAATTCTCGTGGCAGAAGCCCCCGAAAAACCGGGGAATATTGGGGCTTTACTCCGAACGGCCGACGCTGCGAATATTGACGCAGTGATCATTGCCAATCCTCTGACAGATTTATACAATCCCAATATCATTCGGTCGAGTGTTGGCGGATTGTTTACGGTACCCATTGCCACTGGAACTTCTGAGGACGTGATTGCGTACTTAAAACAACATAAGATTGCCATCTATTCGGCCATCCTTCAAGAATCTGTAGACTATGATTCGATCGACTTTAAAAACGCCTCTGCCCTAGTGGTTGGAACAGAATCCACAGGACTGAGTCCAATTTGGCGCACTGCATCCACGGCTAATATTCAGATTCCAATGGAAGGAAAAATTGATTCTATGAATGTTTCGGTCGCAGCTGGCATCCTTATTTTTGAAGCGAAAAGACAACGTAAGTTGCGCTAAAAAATGGCTTTAACAACATGTTGAAACAATTTGTGTAAATTCTAAGATTTTGTGTTGCGTGTTACAATTCAATGTAGTAAATTTAATTTATGACAGCAGACGAAGTAGCCGTAGAAAACGCAGCCATTGCAAAGGAGTATAAAAACCTCCTAAAAATCAGCTATAGAACTCTGTCAACTGCCGATAAAAAGCTCATCCGAAAAGCGTTTGATGTAGCGGTAGATGCCCATTCTGAACAAAGACGAAAATCGGGCGAAGCCTATATTTTTCATCCCATTGCTGTCGCAAAAATTGTGGCTTCTAAAATTGGATTGGATGCGACTTCCATTGCAGCGGCCCTCTTACACGATGTTGTTGAAGATTGCCCACGCTATACGATTGACGATATTCAACAGTTATTTGGAGAAACCGTCGCACGTATTGTGGATGGTTTGACTAAAATATCCTCGTTAAATAAAGACATGAATGTGTCTATGCAAGCAGAGAATTTTAGAAAAATGCTGCTCACACTTCATGATGACATTCGAGTGATTATTATCAAAATTGCCGATCGTCTTCATAACATGCAAACGATTCATTCGATGCCAGAAGACAAGCAATTAAAAATTGCTTCTGAAACCCTTTATATATACGCACCGCTGGCCCATAAAATTGGGTTGTATAATATTAAATCGAAATTAGAAGACTTAGCGTTACAATACACAGAGCCCGAAGTTTATAATGATATTTCACTAAAGTTAGAAGAAAGTAAAGAAGAACAAGACCATTATATTCAAGATATTAGTCAGGTGTTAACAGAGGCTTTGAATAAAGAAAAAATTTCATATGAAATAAAAGGCCGCCCAAAATCTATTTTTTCAATACGGCGAAAAATAATGAATCAAGGGGTGTCCTTTGAGGAAGTCTATGATAAATTTGCCGTACGAATCATCTATAAATCGAGCTTGAAAGATGAGAAATTTCTAGCTTGGAAAATCTATTCCATTGTCACCGATCACTTTCGACCCAATCCCATTCGGTTACGAGATTGGATTTCTGCACCAAAATCAACGGGGTACGAAGCCCTTCACATTACGGTCATGGGACCCAAAGGGCGCTGGGTAGAAGTTCAAATTAGAAGTGAACGCATGAATGAGATTGCTGAAAAAGGCTATGCTGCTCACTATAAATATAAAGAAGGTGAAAAAGAGCAGGATGAGAATTTAGAAAGCTGGATTGGGAAACTTCAAGAAGTGATTGAAAATCCCGAATCCAATGCCGTGGAGTTTGTCGAACAGTTTAAACTCAACCTTTATGCAAAAGAAATTTTTGTATTTACGCCGAATGGCGATTTAAAATCACTTCCAAAAGATGCTACGCCTTTAGACTTTTCCTTTAGTATTCACACCGAAATTGGCATGAAAACTAGAGGTGCTAAAGTTAATGGGAAATTAGTCCCTTTAAATCACGTCTTACAAAGTGGCGACCAAGTCGATATCATTACCTCGGAAAATGCCAAGCCCACGGCTAACTGGCTGGACTATGTGACCACAACGCGAGCAAAAAGCAAGATAAAATCATCGCTTAAAGAAGAAAAGAAAACCATCGCAGTAGATGGAAAAGAGATCTTGAGACGCAAGCTAAAACAGCTCAAAATAACCCTAAGCGAGCGATCTATTAATGAATTGGTGAATTACTTCAAACTCAATACAAGTTTAGATTTATTTTACCGCGTTGGGATTGGTAGTATCGACAATACGATGCTAAAAAGCTTTGCAGCTTCGAGGAGCAATGCACTTGTTAGTTATATAAAAAATAAAATCACGCGTACTAAAAGCGCGACAAAAGAGGCTGTAGATAAAGAAGAAATTACATCCAAATACGACATGTTGGTGTTTGGAAAGGAAGAAGAAAAATTAAATTACAAACTATCTTCTTGTTGTAATCCCATCCCTGGCGATATGGTCTTTGGGTTTTTGAGTATAAAAGAGGGAATAAAGATTCATAAAAAAACCTGCCCAAATGCCGTCAGTTTGCAATCCAATTATGCATACAGAATTATGTCGGCCAAATGGATCGACTCCTCCCAACAAGTTTTTAGAGCACTCATTAAACTCACAGGGATTGATACATTAGGCTTGGTAAATTCAATTACAAAAGTGGTGTCAGAGAACATGAATGTTAATATTAAAAATATAAATTTTGATACCGATGGTGGCATTTTTAACGGTCAGATTGCCGTGGAAGTGAACAATAATAATTTTGTAGAAAAATTAATGGAGCGATTGCAAAAAATAAATGGGATCGAAAAGGTGTTTAGAGTCTAAAATTAGTTTAAATTTGACGGTCGTATGAGTGTAAAATCCAAAAATAAGAATCAAGATATCGTAAAAAATGTATTTACGAAATTCCTAGAAGAAAATGGTCATCGCAAAACCCCTGAACGGTTTGCAATTCTTCAAGAAATCTATGATAACGACGACCATTTTGATATAGAATCTCTTTACATCAAAATGAAAAATAAAAACTACCGTGTTTCCAGAGCAACCTTATATAACACCATCGAGTTATTATTGGACTGTGCATTGGTGCGAAAACATCAATTTGGGCAAAATCAAGCACAATATGAAAAATCGTACTTCGACAAACAACACGATCACGTGATCCTAACCGATACAGGCGAAGTCTTTGAATTTTGCGATCCTAGGATTCAATCCATACAAAAAACAATTGAAGAGGTTTTTGATATTGATATTCAAAAGCATTCATTATATTTTTACGGAACAAAAAAAAATACTAAAATTAACGATTAATTAGCATGGCAGTAGACTTACTACTTGGATTACAATGGGGGGACGAAGGCAAAGGAAAAATTGTAGACGTTTTAACCTCAAACTACAACATTATAGCACGATTTCAAGGGGGACCAAACGCAGGTCACACCCTCGTTTTTAACGGCATGAAACACGTACTTCATACCATTCCTTCTGGAATTTTTCATAAAGATGCAGTTAATTTAGTAGGGAATGGTGTGGTCATTGATCCCGTTATTTTTAAAAATGAATTAGATAAATTGGCCACTCAAAATGTGGACTATCGGAAATCATTAGTGATTTCTCGAAAAGCACATTTGATATTGCCAACACATCGCCTATTAGATGCGGCCTCTGAAGCATCGAAAGGAAAGGCCAAAATTGGATCTACGCTCAAAGGAATTGGCCCAACGTATATGGACAAAACCGGTCGAAATGGCATCCGTGTTGGCGATTTGGAACTAGACAATTGGAAAGAAAAATACCGCGCATTAGCAAACAAGCACGAATCGATGGTAGCTTTCTATAACGTTGATTTAGAATATGATTTAGAAGAATTAGAAACCGAATTTTTCGAAGCGGTTAAGGTCTTAAAATCATTAAAATTTATAGACTCCGAAGAATATTTACACCAAGCACAACGCGATCAAAAATCAATTCTAGCAGAAGGGGCTCAAGGCTCATTGTTAGATATTGATTTTGGAACCTATCCTTTTGTAACGTCTTCGAATACAACAGCCGCAGGGGCCTGTACTGGATTAGGAATTGCACCAAATTCAATCGGTGAGGTCTTTGGGATTTTCAAAGCCTATACGACCCGCGTGGGATCGGGGCCCTTCCCTACCGAATTGTTTGATGAAGTTGGTGAAACAATGGGACGCGTTGGAAATGAATTTGGCGCCACTACCGGGAGATCTCGTCGTTGTGGATGGTTAGATCTGGTCGCACTTCGATACGCATGTCAAGTGAACGGCGTCACGCAACTTATGATGATGAAAGCCGATGTTTTATCTGGTTTTGAAGCTTTAAAAGTCTGTACCGCTTATAACTATAAAGGCGCTATTATTCATCATTTTCCATATAATGTGGAGTCCGAAAATATCACTCCAATCTATACAGACTTTGAAGGTTGGGAAGAAGATTTAACCAAAATGGACAATGAATCTACCCTTCCAAAATCGTTATTGACGTATATCGAATTTCTTGAGAACGAATTACAAATTCCAATCAAAGTGGTTTCTGTAGGTCCCGATCGAAAACAAACGATTTTTAGATAACAATAAAAAATCTATCTTCGGATAGATTTTTTTTTAGGTCTTAAAATAGTCTTAAGTTTTAACCAAAGAACTCAATATTACCTACTTTTGTCATAAATACGACTGCATTGAAAAATAAAGGCTTTTTCTATTTAACGTGTCTCCTAATTTTAATAGGGTCAACACTCAATGCACAAGAACGTCGAAAAATAGAAATTGAGTACGCACCATTCATGACTTTTGATGAATCAAATCCGGACGCAACAATTCTTACAAGAGACAATTCAAAACAAGTTCATATTAAGCATGAAGGGATCGAGTTGTGGTGTGATGAGGCTATTTATTATGGGAAACAAGATTTCATAGAAGCGTACGGAAAAGTGCACGTTAAGCAAGGTGATACCATAAATATGACCTCTAAATATGTTGAATACAGTGGGAAGACACAATTGGCATTTGCGAGCGGGTCTGTGGTTTTGAAGGACCCAACTTCTGTAATATCAACGGATACTCTATACTTTGACCGCGTTAAACAACAAGCATTTTATCGAAGTTCTGGAAAAGTGGTCCGTGATACTAGCGGAACCATAACAAGTACGATTGGGCGGTATTATATGGTATCCAAAAAATATCAATTTGTAGATAATGTTAAACTAGTAAATCCAGAATACGTTATCAAATCTAATCGTCTTGATTTTTACACCCTTTCGGGCTTTGCATTTTTATACGGACCAACCACCATCACTAGCGAAACCAGTGTGATTTATTGTGAGCGTGGATTTTACAACACGAATAATGATACTGGATATTTTGTCAAAAAATCCAAAATTAATTATGACGAACGTGTGGTCGAAGGCGACAGCATGTATTTTGACCGTAATATAGATTTTGCTTCAGCAACCAATAACATTACAATCACAGACACTCTTAACAACACCGTTATCAAAGGACATTATGCCGAAGTTTTTAGGGCCCAAGATTCGGTATTTATTACCAAAAGAGCGTTGGCGATTACCTTACAAGAAAACGATTCTATTTTTGTACATAGTGATACGTTGATGGTTACAGGCAAACCTGAAAAAAGAATCACGAGAGGCTATTATAATGCGAAAATTTATAAGTCTGATTTAAGTGGCAAAGCCGATTCAATTCATATGAATCAAAGTGCTGGATTGACACAACTTATTAATTTAGATCGCAATACAACGAATGATGCCTTTTATAAAGTGCAACACCCTATTTTATGGAATTTTAAAAACCAAATTACCGGCGATTCCATTCATTTAATTTCAAATCCAAAAACAGAAACCTTAGATTCTTTAAAAGTTTTTAATAATGCATTTGTAATTAGTAAGGATAGTTTGGGAGATGGCTACAATCAAATGTCAGGGAAAAAATTATTCGGATTGTTTGAGAAGAATACATTATCAACCATCGATATTATCAAAAATGCTGAAACTATTTACTACCTCCGTAATGAAGAGGATGAATTGGTTGGAATTGATAAATCTAAATCTGGAGCCATTAAGGTTTGGATTACTAAAAATACGATTGATGAGATGCGCAAATACAACCAAATAGGTGGCAAAACACATCCCGAAAACGAATTCCCTGAAAATGATAAAATTCTTCAAGGTTTTAATTGGCGTGAATCCGAACGTCCTACAAGTGTCGAGGATTTATTTAAAGACGATCCACCGCTAGAACTTATAAAAATTAAAGGTCTAGATGCCTATAAGCCTCAAGAAGACTTTTTTGATTCAACGCTTATGGAACGTGTAAAGGACGCACGTCCAAAACCGGCTAAAGAGTTAGAAAAAACTGAAAATAAAGCAGCCAGAAAACTACCAAAAAAGAAGTTTAAAAAACCTAATAAATTACTTAAACCTGTTAATAAAAAGTGATTACAAACGATTTTTTTAAACACCAAGCACAAACCACCCCGCATCCGTTGGGGATGGAAATTTCTTATGCCGAAGGGTCGTATATCTATGATCAAAATAAAAGACCGTATTTAGATTTCGTTGCTGGAGTTTCTGCTTGTAGTTTAGGCCATCGTCATCCGAAGGTTGTCGATGCTATTAAAAAACAACTCGATTGCTATATGCATGTGATGGTTTATGGCGAATACATCCAATCTCCCGCCGTTAAACTTTCCAAGTTATTGGCCGCTCATTTACCGCCTAAACTTCAAAAAACATATTTAACAAACTCTGGGACTGAAGCCATTGATGGCGCTATGAAACTGGCCCGTCGCTTTACAGGACGTTCGGAAATCATTGCTGCTCACAATGCGTACCATGGAAATACGATGGGTGCCTTGAGTATTATGGGGTATGAAGATCGAAAACAACCTTTTAGACCACTCATTCCAGACATTCGATTTATCGAATTCAATGCGCTGGCTGATCTTTCTAAAATTACCACCAAAACTGCAGCGGTCATTTTAGAAACCATTCAAGGGGGCGCTGGATTTATTGAGCCGATAAATGACTACTTAAAAAAGGTTCAAGAAAAATGTAATGCTGTTGGTGCCCTGCTCATTTTAGATGAAATTCAGCCTGGTATTGGAAGGACTGGCAAACTTTTTGGTTTTGAAAATTACAACTGCATTCCAGATGTAGTTGTCACAGGAAAAGGCCTTGGTGGCGGCATGCCTATTGGGGCATTTACAGCCTCTGAAGAAATGATGGATAGTTTGTCGGACGACCCAAAATTAGGACATATTACTACCTTTGGTGGCCATCCTGTCATTGCGGCCGCAGCCTTAGCCACCTTAGAAGAAATTACAACAACTAATTTGATTCAAGAGGCTTTAGAAAAAGAAACACTTATCAAAAAACAGTTGCAACACCCTTTAATTAAAGACATTAGAGGCAAAGGATTAATGCTGGCTATTATGGTGGATTCGTCCGAGATCGCCAACAAAATTGTTTTACAAGCTAAAGAAGATGGCTTAATCCTATTTTGGCTGCTTTATGAGCCAAAAGCCGTGCGGATTTCACCACCATTGACCATTTCTAAAGAAGAGATTGTAAAAGGGTGTAAGATCATTCTGAATATTCTAAATTCTATTTAAACAACACTGTTAATTATTTTGTTGAAAACATTAGAGGAATCTGGGTGATTTGAGCAGATATACCATTAAATTTAGTATTGTAAATAAACCATTTATGGAGTTCAGTCAATCGGATGATAATCAAGAAGTAACACTCTCAAAATTTGAGTCGATGTTAAAAACCAACAGCGTTTTTTTCTTTGATTCGAGTGAGTTTGAAAATATTATTCATCACTATTTAGAGAGTGGTAAAATTGCACTTGCCAAAAAAGCAATTAAGCTTGGATTGAGTCAGCATCCAGCGTCTTTAAACCTGAAATTATTTCAAGTAGAAATTTTAATTTTTGAAAATAAATTAAATGAAGCCGATCGACTCCTCTCCCCCCTTTTTGAAATAGAGCCTAATAATGAGGAACTCTACATTCAAAAAGCAAATATCTATTCCAAAAAAGACCTACACGAAAAAGCCATAGAAGTATTTAAAAGTGCCATTAAAATTTCTGATGATTGTGCAGACCTCTACTCCTTAATTGGGATGGAATATTTATTTTTAGATCAATACCAAGAGGCTAAAAAAAACTTCATCAAATGTATTGAATTGGATGTCGAAGACTATTCGGCCCTCTATAATATTATTTATTGTTTTGATTTTTTAGACGAAACAACCGAAGCAATAGAATACCTCAATAGTTACTTGGATAAAAATCCGTATTGCGAAGTGGCATGGCATCAACTGGGAAAACAATATGTTGAAACTAAAGAACTTTTAAAGGCCGTCGCAGCTTATGATTTTGCCATTATTTCCGATGACACATTTATCGGTGCCTATCTAGAAAAAGCAAAAGTATTAGAGAAATTAAATCGCTATGATGAAGCCATTGAGAATTATAAAATTACTATGGCTATTGAAGAATCGACTGCCTATGCCCTTGTGAAAATCGGCTATTGTTATGAACGCCTTAATAACAACGATTTAGCACTTCAACATTACTATCAAGCCGTGGACGAGGACCCTGCCTTAGACAAAGGGTGGATGCGTATAACAAAGTTTTTTGCGGCGAAAAAAGACTACCAAAAAGCCTTGTTTTATATCAATAAAGCGATTGATATTGATGCTGATAATTCGTCCTACTGGTTATTGTTTTCAACAATGAACGAACGACTCAATCTTTTTGAGGAGGCGGAACGTGGTTATAAAAAAACACTCGAACTTGGCGATTGCGAATTGAATACATGGTTATCTCGAGGCGATATTTTAATTAAACTTGGCGAATATGAAGCTGCTAAATTCAATTTTGTACAAGCCTTAGAATACCATCAAAAAAGCGAAGAATTAGAATTTAGACTTTCTGGCGTCTGTTTGAAACTCAATAATATGGATGCTGGCTATGCGCACCTTTTGACTGGATTGCATATAAATTCAGAACACGTTTTTATTTTAGAAGAATTATTTCCAGAAGTCTATCAACGTAAAGCTGTGCTTCAATTAATCGAGAATTTTAAAAATACACATCAGTAAATAGTTGTATTTTTGTTGTGTTTGAGCGGGAGTTCATCTATTTAAAAGACCCGCTATAGTTCAATTATTTTATAAAAACCCATGAAACGATCCCCACTAGAGTATTTAATAATTTCACTAAAAGGAATGGCCATGGGTGCTGCGGATATTGTGCCAGGGGTTTCTGGAGGCACCATTGCATTCATCTCTGGGATTTATGAAGAGCTCATTGACTCCCTGAATAACATCAATTTTTCGCTTTTAAAAAACTTAAAAACAGAAGGGTTTAAAAATACTTGGAATCAGGCCAATGGGAATTTTTTGTTAGCACTGTTATCAGGCGTATTTGTGAGTGTTATCTCGCTGTCAAAAGGGGTTAAATGGCTCCTTGAACACCACCCAGTATTACTTTGGGCGTTCTTTTTTGGGTTGGTTCTTGCAAGCATTATTTATGTCGGTAAACAGATCAAAACCTCGTCATGGAATCTAAAATTATTTGTTGCGATGGGTCTTGGAGCGGCGGTTGCTTTTCTCATTACGACCCTTAACCCATCGGAATCATCGGATGCAAATTTATTTTTATTTGGTGCTGGAGCCTTGGCCATTTGTGCCATGATATTACCCGGAATTTCAGGGGCTTTTATTTTGGTTATTTTAGGGGCTTACAGCCCAGTATTGGAAGCTATTAATACCAGAGATTTAAAAACGATCTTTTTTATAGGGGCAGGTGCAGTCGTCGGATTATTATCGTTTTCAAAATTGTTAAAATGGTTGTTTGAAAAATACCATGAATTAACCTTAGCTCTACTCACAGGGTTTATGATTGGATCTTTAAATAAAATATGGCCATGGAAAGTGGCCTTAACCTATAGAATCAATTCTAAAGGGATGCAAGTCCCCTTAAACGAAAAAAGCATCTCTCCTTTTGACTTTGATGGAGATCCACAACTTTTTCAAGCCATCGGACTGATGGTTCTCGGAATTTTAATTATTCTTACTTTAGAAAAAATTAGTACCAAAACAAATGTCCTTGAAAAGTAATCAAGATCACATCCATCCATTTTCATTGATCCTAAAAGGGGTCTTAATGGGAGCAGCGAACAAAGTGCCTGGTGTTTCTGGTGGGATTGTGGCTTTTGTGATGGGATTTTATGAGGAATTTATTAACTCCTTACAGAAATTTAACCTGAAAGCGATCAAATTATTTTTTAACGGGCGCTTTAAAAGTTTTTACCGCTATGTAAATGGCCGTTTCTTAACACTCCTTTTTTCAGGGATGATCATTAGTTATTTTAGTATTTCAAAACTATTGGACTACCTAATTGAGCGCCACGAACTCTATGTTTGGAGTGTGTTTTTTGGGATGATCGTAGGCTCTATTTTATATATTTATAAGGATTTTAAATCTTGGAATACAAAAACAATTGTATTTGCTTTCGTTGGAATTGCTATGGGATTAAGTATTAGTTTTTTAAATCCTGCAACGCAAAACGACCACCTTTGGTTTGTATTTTTATGTGGGATCATTAGCGTCACAGGCATGGCATTGCCAGGATTTTCTGGCTCTTTTATCTTGATTTTGTTAGGGAATTATGTCTTATTATTAGTGGATTCTGTAAACGTCCTTTTTGATACGTTTGTATACCTGTTTTCTGGAGACTTTAGTTTTATGTCGGACCCACACCATATACGCTTATTAAAAGTTTTGTTGGTCTTTACACTGGGGTCTATTGTGGGATTGGTGAGTCTGTCTCATCTATTAAGTTATATTTTGAAACGGTACAAAAACAGGACGCTCGCGCTTATCATGGGGTTTATTACTGGATCTCTGGGAGTTGTTTGGCCATGGAAAGAAACTCTTTTTAAACAAAATGAATTCGGCGCTTTATTAATGGACAGTAGTGGCCAACCGATCATTGAAAATTATCAACGCTATATGCCAGAATTTAATTCGCAAACCATGTATGCACTCCTCTTAATTGTTTTTGGTGCAGCCATTGTATTGGGTTTGGATTGGTATGGTAAAAAAAGAAATAAACATATATGAAGACTTTTGGACTTTTAGGAAAAAACATAGATTACTCTTTTTCGAGGGGGTATTTCAAAGATAAATTTGAAACCAATAAATTAGACTGTACCTATACTAATTTTGATTTAGAGACGATTAAAGATTTTGAATTATTAAAAACGACTTCAAATTCACTCTCTGGACTTAATGTCACCATTCCATATAAAGAAGTGATTCTGCCCTATCTGGACGCGATTGATTCAGAAGCATTAGAAATTGGTGCTGTGAATACCATAAAAATTAAAAATGGTAAATTAACGGGGTATAATACCGATCACTATGGATTTAAAAATAGTTTAAAACCGCATCTAAAACCGCATCATAAAAAAGCATTAATACTAGGAACTGGAGGCGCTTCAAAAGCGGTTGCCTTTGCTTTAAAATCATTAGGAATCCAATTTGATTATGTCTCTAGATCCCAATCAAAAAACGTTACATACACCTATAAATCACTCGCAATCAATGGTATAGAGGGCTATCAGGTCATCATCAATTGTACCCCTTTAGGAACATTTCCAGATATTGATACATGTCCTGCGATCCCTTATGAATCTATAAATAGCAATCATTTACTATTTGATTTAATTTATAATCCTGCTGAAACCTTGTTTCTAAAAAATGGAAAATCTAAAAATGCAACCATTATAAATGGGCTTGAAATGTTACAGTTACAAGCCGAAAAATCATGGGAGATTTGGAACTCCTAATAAAGAAATCAATTTAAAGAATTAGATAATTTGTAATTTAGAGGGATAATGTTATATTTATACCTCAAGTACTTGAACCACTAAAACATTGAAAGATATGTCAGAGCATGATAACCTGCAAGATGCAGATGGAGATAACCTAAACGCCACTCCCCTAACAACAAATCAACCAGAAGAAGTGATTTCTTCTAGTGAACCACAAACTGAAACACTTAAAACAGAACTCCCTTCTGAAGAGGTTACAACTGACCAAGAAAAAGTGGCTGAAGAGGTAACTGAAGATCAAGAAAAAGCGGCTGAAGAGGAAGTAAGTTCAGAAGAAGTGGCTGAACAGGTTACAGAAGACCAAGAAGAAGTGGTTGAACAGGAACCGACTCCTAAAGAAAAGGACCCCGTTGTTACTTATGAGTCGCTTTCGTTAGAAGCCTTAATAACTGAGTTTGAATCGCTTTTAAAAACTGAGAACATTCATAGTGTTCGAAACAGTATCAACGAAGTTAAAAATAATTTCAACGCTAAGTTTAGCGTCTTAATTTCAGAAAAAAAAGAAGCCTTTTTAGCAGAAGGTGGAAACACTATTGATTTTGAATTTATAAGTCCGTTAAAAAAACAATTCAACGAATTATCGAAAACATTTAGAGAAAAGCACCAATCTTTTCAAAAAAATAGAACCCAAGAATTGAATCAAAATCTTGAGATTCGCTTGCAAATTATTGAAGAAATTAAAGGGTTAATTAATGTAGAAGGCGATGTAAACTCGTCTTATAATACGTTTAAAAACTTACAAGAACGCTGGCGGAATACAGGCCAAATTCCATCGAGTGAAAATAATAACACTTGGAATAACTACCGCCACCATGTTGAAATATTCTATGGGTTTTTACACTTAAATAGAGACCTTCGAGATTTAGATTACAAACACAATCTAGATCAAAAACAGAAAATTATCATCAGTACCGAAGCACTTGCTAATGAAACAGATTTAAACAGAGCCTTTAGAGAACTTCAAGCCCTTCACAAAATTTGGAAAGAAGAATTAGGCCCTGTTGCTAAAGAGTATAAAGATGAGCTTTGGGACCGTTTTAGTGCTGCTACCAAAGTGATTAATGACAAACGTCAGGACTATTACAGTCAACTTGAAGAAAAATTTGAGGAAAATCTTGAAATCAAAAATGGTATTATTGCACAAATTCAAGCTATTGCTGAAAAAACAATCGACTCCCACAAAGACTGGCAAGCGACTATTAAAGAAATTGAAGCTTTAAGAGATGCCTTTTTTAAAGCAGGAAAAGTGCCCTCAAAGTTAAATGAGAAAACATGGTCTAGTTTTAAAGATGCCGTTAGAACATTTAATAAAAACAAGAATAACTATTACAAGAGCTTAAAAAAAGATCAATCAGAAAACTACCGAAAGAAATTAGAATTGGTAGAAATAGCTGAGCAAAACAAAGATAACGAGGATCAAGAAACGACCTTGGCTTTGATGAAAAACATTCAAAACAAGTGGAAAACGATCGGTCATATCCCAAGAAAAGACAGCGATAAGTTATGGAAACGTTTTAGAGGCGCGTGTAATGCATTTTTTGATCGTTACCACGAACAAAAGAACAATGGATCTGAAGATGAAGTTGCTGCCTTTGAACAAAAAAACACCCTGCTAGAATCGCTTAAAGCATTTGAATTAAGTGAAGATAAAGATGAAAACTTAGCCGCGTTGACCCAATTTTCGACCGATTGGAAAAAATTAGGATCTGTGGTTCAAAGTAAGCGTTTTATTGATGGAAAATTCTTTAAAACTCTCGATGGTTTTTATTCTAAATTAGGATTGGATAAAGAGGCGTTGGAGGCGTTGAAATACAGTCTCAAATTAGAAACACTTTCTCAAGATCCGAATTTATTTAATAACGAAGTGATCTTTATAAGAAAAAAGATGGATGAGATTAAAAGTGAAATCAATCAACTTGAAAATAACTTGCAATTTTTCTCAAATGTTAAAGATGACAATCCACTCGTAAAAGAGGTTCATAAAAATATTGATAAACACAAAGCAGCCCTACAAACTTGGAACGCTAAATATTCTAAAATTAAGAAACTGATACAGTAATTTCTTATAATTTCTTAGCTTCTTCCCAATACACATCCATCTCTGCAAGCGTCATTTCTGAAAGTGACTTTTGCAGAGATTTGGCTTTACGTTCTAAATACTGAAAGCGTTTAATGAATTTTTTATTGGTACGTTCTAGTGCATTTTCGGGGTTAATATCTAGAAAACGTGCATAATTTATTAATGAAAATAAAACATCCCCAAATTCATCTTCCATCGCCTCTTGGTCTTTGTTTTCGACTTCGACTTTGAACTCGGCTAGCTCCTCCTCTACTTTTTCCCAAACTTGATTTGGATGCTCCCAATCAAACCCAACACCCGCTACTTTTTCTTGTATTCGACTTGCTTTGACCAATGCTGGTAAACTTTTAGGAACGCCCTGAAGTACGCTTGTTTTGCCTTCTTTCAACTTTAGATTTTCCCAATTTTGTTTAACTTCAGTTTCATCCTTGACCACCACATCACTATAAATATGTGGATGTCTATGAATGAGTTTTTCGCAAATACTGTTTATCACATCCGAAATATCAAAATCCTTGGTTTCACTTCCTATTTTAGCATAAAAAACAATATGCAGCAAAAGATCGCCTAATTCATTTTTAACCTCTTGTAAATCTTGATCCAAAATAGCATCGCCTAATTCGTAGGTTTCTTCAATGGTAAGATGACGAAGGGATTCCATAGTTTGTTTTTGGTCCCATGGACACTGCTCGCGCAGTTCATCCATAATAGTCAACAAACGATCAAACGCTTGTAATTGATTCGTTCTATTCGTCATTTTGGTTGTTTAAATTGAGTGTTGATATACGCGTTTTACACGCATTAAATTCTGATATGATGGCGTCTACAATGTCGGAAACAGATGAAATCTCATTAATAAGTCCCGAAATTTGGCCAATTTCTAATTCGCCTTTTTCCAAATCTCCTTCATACATCCCGCGTTTGGCGCGGCCTTTTCCTAAAAAAGTTTTTAAGTCGTTTTCTGTGGGGGTGCTTTTGTATAACAATTGAAGGTCTTGATAAAATTTATTTTTCAAAAGACGAACAGGCGTTAATTCTTTGAGGGTTAATTGGGTATCGCCTTCTTTTGCTAATAGGACTGCGGATTTAAAAGCGGCATGCGCAGACGATTCTTTGCTAGCTACAAAACGACTTCCAATCTGAACGCCATCGGCGCCTAAAGCCATGGCTGCCATCATCCCATTTCCTGTTGCAATTCCGCCAGCCGCAATTAACGGAATGGTGATTTGAGCACGTACCATTGGTATCAGCGTTAGTGTGGTCGTTTCATCTCGGCCATTATGACCACCCGCTTCAAAGCCTTCCGCCACAATCGCATCCACTCCCGCCTGTTGGGCTTTTAAGGCGAATTTTACACTACTCACCACATGCACGACTGTAATTCCACGTTCCTTCAACCAAGGCGTCCACGTCTTTGGATTTCCAGCAGAAGTAAATACAATAGTGACGCCTTCATCGACAATAATTTGCATCACCTCCTCAATATTCGGGTAAAGCATCGGAACATTCACTCCAAAAGGGTTGTCTGTGGCCTTTTTACACTTTTGAATGTGTGTCCTTAAAACATCGGGGTACATGGACCCGGCACCAATGAGACCGAGGATTCCAGCATTGCTCGATGCCGAGGCTAATTTCCACCCACTGTTCCATACCATACCTGCCTGAATAATCGGGTATTGGATATTAAAAAGTGTCGTGATGGCGTTTTTCATCTAATTTTTTAGGATCTTAAAGGTCCTCGGTTTTTGGTTTTCTGTTTGAATTGTTAAAAAATAAAGCCCCTTTGAAAACGCTTCAATATGAATTGGTTGCCTATTTTGAATTTGAGTTTTATAAATTAAGTGTCCTAAGAGATTATGAAACGATACAAATACAGCATCCATCGAATGCGGAAATTTTACACTTAAATTTGATACTACTGGATTGGGGTAAACTTCAAAACCAAATTTTTTGATCGACTGTTCATTAAGTCCTAATGTTAAAGCAAATTGAAAATTAGGAATCCCATAGCCAATAAAATAATCGGGGTTCATATATTGAGAGGCGGATTCACGGATATAAGCCATCATTTGAGTATTGGTGGCGTTTGGTAACGCCTGAACTAAAGAAGTAACGCCTCCAGCTAAAATAGGAGAACTGAAAGACGTGCCATTCGCTTGCGTAATTTGATCATCTTTTCGAATAATAAAACTTCCCGATCCACGAGCGGCTACATCTGGTTTGTGAGTGAGCTGGAAGGCACTTCCTTGAGAACTAAAAGAAGCATACGTTTCGTTACCATCTACCGCAGCAATTGTTAAAACGCCTGCAGCATCCGCAGGTGCAGTGATTCCATTCACGCCTGAATTCCCTGCCGAGTTAATTAAAATTAGCCCTTTTTCGAAAGCAATATTAGCGCCTTTAGAACTATAAGCCGTAGTACCATTTAATTGTTGACTTGTATAATTATAACTAGAATCATCGAAATCCTTATACCCCAAAGAGGTATTGATCACGTGTATTCCTAAACTATCTGCACGTTCTACAGCCTCCACCCAATAACTTTCTTCCACTGGGTTTTCGGAAGATACATCTTCTGTTCTAAAAAGGTAATAGGTGGCATCTGGTGCAGTCCCCACAAATTGATCTTCTACAAATCCGGCCATCGTGCTCAATACATTTGTGCCATGCTGACTGTCTGTTGAGCTATAAATATCCGTGGTTCTATCTACAAAATCATAACCACCCATCAAATTTCCCGCAGTGCGTAAACGTTCAAATCCAGACATCGTATTCACATTGGGGAATCCGGCATCAATAACAGCAACTTTGACCCCTTCACCTGTAAAATCGGCAACATGTAAAGCATCGATAGTAAGCATTTCTACTTGATTTTGAGTCGTTCCATAGG
>TARA_B110000967_G_scaffold110875_1_pt1 | contig 17413 bp, 16 predicted proteins | sample TARA_B110000967 | Tara Oceans TARA_B110000967 (sample SAMEA4397903) | marine metagenome | biome: Polar Biome; feature: [DCM] deep chlorophyll maximum layer (ENVO:01000326); material: water (ENVO:00002006), including particulate matter (ENVO:01000060) such as... | depth 35 m
CTTCAGCTACTGTGGTTTCAACTGTTAACTGTGCCGGTGATAACTCCACCGATACAGGATCAGCCGACCATTCACGGTCAAGTTCAGTCTTGCTACTAGCGAGGGTGTTGATAACATTGACAGGGGCAACCACACGAGCGCCACCATTAGGCAGTTCGCTGGGATATTCATCTTGAGGCAGACCACATAAACTTTCGTCTATATCAATTTTCAACGCTGCATGGCTTGCAAACATGCGCCTTAAGCCATCCATCACTATGGCTGTAAAAGTTAAACCACCAATTATCAATAACCACGTCGTTAATGCCATAGGATTGTAAATCTTTAAAAAAATTATTATTATGCTGCAAAGCACTTAAACTCGTAGATTTAGACTATACCCCCTAAATAATAGATATAAAACCTTTAGGCGTTGTTTTTATAGACTTATTTAATTATACCCCCCTAAAACTCGATAAAAGCGAAAAATAGTGACTAAATAAACCTTTAAACTGGTAAAGCGTGATCTGTCATGCTGATGGCCTGAGTCATATCCACGGTTACCACTCTGGACACCCCCGCTTCTTGCATAGTGACACCTAGTAATTGAGTCGCCATTTCCATAGCAATTTTGTTATGACTAATATAAATAAACTGTACCTGGGCTGACATTTCTTTAACTAGGCGGGCATAGCGCTCCACATTAGCATCATCAAGGGGGGCATCGACTTCATCTAACATGCAAAAAGGTGACGGGTTGAGCTGAAAAATTGAAAAAACCAAGGCAATGGCAGTCAATGCCTTTTCTCCACCTGACAACAGGTGAATGCTACTATTTCTTTTACCCGGGGGTTGCGCCATGATGGTGACCCCCGTAGACAACATGTCATCATCAGTGAGTTCCAAAGAAGCGCGACCACCCCCAAATACCTTTGGAAATAACGCATTTAAACTTTCATTAACCGTGTCAAAAGTTTGTTTAAACCGCGCTCGGGTTTCTTTATCAATTTTATTGATTGCTTGCTCTAAACTGTCTAATGCTTCAATCACTTCATCATACTGCTGGTCTAAAAAGGTCTTGCGCTCTTGTTGCAGCTTGTATTCTTCAATCGCAACGAGGTTAATTGCGCCTAAACGTTTAATGCGACTTTGACACTGCTCTAGCAACTGGCTTAATTGTCGTTGATCCATTGTATCGGGCAGAATTTCAGCAAGCTTTTCTACCAATACATTTTGTTCCTTCATCGATTGTTTAATATGCTCAGCACTGACTTCTAATTCACGCTCGATTAGACGCTGGTCTTGCAATAGCGCATCGGTTTGCTGGATGTCACTGTCTTGTTTTAGCTGTTCTTGTTCATACTGGCGAATGAGCTGTTCCACCTGATTAATAGCCTGACGCCCCTGCTCCATAGCTGTTTCGGCATCAAGCCGAAGCACCAGTAGTGCTTGTAGCCGATCGGTAAGACTGGCTTCAGTGCCATCTTGTAGATGGTTTTGGTTGCCATCCCTAGCCTCTATTTCAGTTTGCTTATCGCTCCACTGCGCCCGCTGCTCATGCAATCGATCAACAGATCGTCCTAAACTAGTAATCTGTGCCAACACACTATCCGTACGCGCCTGCATTTTCATTAGTTGTTGTTGTTTTTGATTAAATTCGAGCTTTGCTTGGCCAAGCTGAGTTTCTATGGCTTCTTTGTCTGCTTCTAGTTCAGGCAGATTCAATTGCGCGTCTTCTAACACTGCCTGCTGCTCACTCAACTCTTCCTGCAGCAACGCCATTTCTTCGTCTAAATGTTGCAAGCGCTGAGTTTGCTGTTCGATACGCTGTTGTAATCTATGCTGCTGTGCCAAACCCTGTTGGCTTTGTAGCTGCAATAACGCCAATGCTTGCTGTTGTTGTTGATACTGGTTTTGACCCAACTGCCAGGTTTGACGCATTTGACTTAATGCCTGCTCTGCTTCTAGGGCACCCTCTCGTGCATGGGACAGCTTTGCTTGTGTCTGTTGCTGGTGCGCACGCAGAGCCTCTTCCTGTGCGGCCAAGGCTTGAACCTGATGTTTGCGCCCTAACACTCCTGTAGCACTGCCTTCTCTTGGCGGCGTGCGCACCCAACCATGCCCTAGCCATAAACCGTTGGGCAGTACCACACTGCCATACACGGGCAAACTCGCCAATATCTTGTGGGCTTGAGGCTCATCTTGCGCTAGGTATACGTGGGCTAACAGCCCTTTTAAGCCCGCGGGGGCACTCACCTTATTAAACAAACTGGGGTAGGTGTTTAAGACCTCAGCAGAGTGCTCATTCATATCTGGCACCAGCAAGGTTAAGCCTCTAACATCAGACCATTGCTCGAGGCTTTGGTCGGGCTGCTGAGACAACAAATACCCACCTAGCCAATCTTGTAATACATGTTCAATGGCTAGCTCCCACCCATCATCGACCTGCAGGGTATCAATAAGTTTCTGACTTGTATCCAGGTGCCAAGCTGAAGGCAACTCAGGGGCTCCTTGCTCGGCCTCCAATAGCAATAAACGCAAGGAGGCTAGCTGGCCAGCTAAGATGCCCAATTCTTGAACTTGACCATCTAGTTGATCTTGCTGCTCACGTTCTTGCAGTCTTAAGCTTTTCAGCTGTTGCTCCATACTTAAGACCTGCTCAGCCACCTGTTGTTGGCTGAGCTGCTGCTGATCAAGCTGTGCATCCAATAGATCAATGTCATCATGGTTTGGAAGGCTTAGGCCTTCCAATTCGGTTGTGCTTATTTGTCGATCTTGTCGTACTTGAACCGCTTGTTGTTGCTGGTGTTGAAACGCCGTTTGAGCCACTTCAATAATGCGTTTTAAGTGCGCCTGTTGCTCACTTTTTTGTTGCCAAAGACTTTGCCATTCTTGGCGATGTTCTTCCTTTTCTTGCAAATTGGTCTCAGCTTCAAATAACTGCTCAGAGGCCAGCTCAGCATCAAGTACTAGTTGGTCTTGTTGTTGTTTTAGGTGGTTGAGTTCTTTGCCATCGGCAGCACAGGCCTCATCAATACGGCTTAATTGCTGCTGCGCTTCGGTAGCATCAGCCTGCAAACGTTGCTGCTGTTGATGCTGGTGCTCTATCGTTTGCTCTAAGCGTGCAATGTCTGCCCCTAAACTATAAAACCCACCCTGTTGCTGGGTAAAGCTTTCATTAAGCAACGCCAAGTCGTTTTTTTGTACCTCAACTTTCACCAACCGAGTGTCTTGTTCACTGCGCTGCAACACCATTTTATCTTGAATACGCGCCATACCAAAGCGCTGATCTACTAACTTTTGGCGTAATTCACGCCATTGTAGGGTCGCTAGCTGGGACTTATGCTGGCGTTCGTTTTGCTTTAACTCAGTGTATTTTTCTGCCGCTGCAGCTTGCTGCTTGAGGGTCTCTAGTTGGCGACCCAACTCTTCTCTAATGTCGAGCAGTCGTGCTAAATTTTCTCGGCTCCGGCTAATTCGATTAGACGTATCACGACGACGTTCTTTATACCGCGAAATGCCGGCAGCTTCCTCAATGTAGACGCGTAATTCTTCAGGACGTGATTCAATTAAGCGAGAAATCATACCCTGCTCAATAATGGAATAGCTGCGGGGGCCTAGACCTGTCCCCAAGAATAAATCGGTCACATCACGCCGACGGCATTTTTGGCCATTCAAATAATAGGTAGACTGCCCTTCGCGGGTGACCTTACGACGGATGGACACTTCGTTGTAGCTGGCAAATTCACCCGCCAAGGTGCGGTCATGATTATCGAATACTAATTCAATCGTTGCTTGGCCCACGGGCTGCCGGCTGCTGGAACCATTAAAGATAACATCCGTAGCATTTTCTCCACGCAGGTTTTTGGCAGAACTTTCTCCCATTACCCAGCGCACTGCATCAATGATGTTAGATTTACCACACCCATTGGGGCCCACTATGGCACACAGGTTGCCCGGTAGATTAACCTTAGTGGGATCGACAAATGATTTAAAACCAGCTAATTTGATGCTCTTTAGGCGCATCCATACACTCTATTATTTTAATTTTCGAAGCTAGATTACTTCAGGATTTGGTCAATGGTCAAATAAACTGTTTCATTTTCTGTACTTGTTTCTATACCATCAATAACAACCGCTAGGACTTGACCCACCAAGTCGCCCGATTTTTGGCCCGGCACGCCAGCTATAGCAACATGAGCGCTAATATTCAAGGTTTTATAATCCGCCAAACGAGTGCCCTCTTGCAGCGCCATCGAGTCAGTTAGCAGCATATCTAATGGAAGCTCTCTAGGGTTTAGCTTGGTGGCAAAAAGGGGCATGCCTTGATCAGACTCTCGAGCATAAACAAATAGCACGGCTTGAGGTGACGCAGGTAAGGCTAGACCATTGGCCAAAGACACTTTTATGGGCAGGCTTGCGCCTAAGTCCTGACTAGGGTCTTTGTTGAGCATTTTTTGTGCACTAGCGATACCGGCTTGCAGTGAGGCCTTACCCTGGCCCTCTCCTGCTCTGGGCAAGGCCCGTTGCCAAAACTGTATCGCCGCATCATAGCGTTGGCTCTCAAACGCTTGGATTCCAAGCAAACTTAAAGCCGAGACATCTTTAGGGTCCTGCGCTATCGCTGCCCCTATGGCTTGATTGACCCGCGAGTTAAATTCACCTTCATTAAAAAACACAGCCTGTGCATACTGCCCCAGCAAAGCAGCCTGTTGCTGGCTGCCTATCTGCACATAACTTAAGGCCTGTTCAAAGGCGCCAATGCCCTTTAATGTCTGTTCCAGTTGCATGTAACTATTGGCCAACAAGTACCAGCCTTCTGGATTATTGGGGTGCTGTTTTAGCTCATCTTCAAGACTACTGATTAAAGCTGTTACCGAGGGTGCTGACGCCGCCAGCGAACGGGTGTTTTTTAAGTTAACATTTTGCTCCAAACTGCCATAGGCCCCAAGTTGGGTATAGGTCAACAACCCAGCGACAGGGATCACTAACGCCACCAACAATAACAGTAAGCCCCCAGCGTGATTAGAAGAGCTTTTGGGGGTTAAAGAGGCTGAAGTTTCTAGTAATAGCGTGCGCTGCATTTCAGCTAAAGCTTGATCATAGTCACTGCGATTAATCTGCGCAGAAGCCAGCTCATGTTCAAGCTCAGACTGTTTAACACGATAAAGCTCCACCACAGCATCATTTCTGTTGTTGGATGCAGCGGATATGGGCAAAGGTCGCCACCAAGCCCAAAGTACAAAACCACTGGTTAGGCAAAGTAAAAGGGCAATAGCAGCCCAAAGTTCAGTCATTTTTTAATCCTTGTTGGGCGCCTGATTATCGGCTAAAAGTTGATCCAACCGCTGCTGTTCCGAGGGTGTTAACATCGCCCCTTGGTCGTGGGTTTTTCGACCAAAAAACCACAGTGCCCATAAACCGATAAGCAACATGCCAAAAGGCCCCAGCCAAAGCACTAGCGTGGCTTTGTTAAAGGGTGGGTCATAAAGGATAACCTCACCATAACGCTGCACCATAAAATCGGTAATCTGGCCATCTGTTTGGCCAGAGTTTATTAACGTTTGCACTTGCGTGCGCAGGTCTTTAGCAATAATTGAGTCTGAATCCGCTAAATTTTGGTTTTGACATTTTGGACAACGCAGCACAGTGGTCAAGTCGACAAAGCGTTGCGCCATTTCTGGCTGCGCAAATTCATATGACTTGATATCAGCTTGTGCTAAAGGCAACACCAACATCGATAAGGCAAAACAAACACTGACTAAATAATTGTTTAACATCAATTTTTTGCCTCTAATAGCTGCAGATACTGATCGCGTAATGGCGGCCAAGTTCGCTCGTTTAATTCACCAGTGAGTTTATCAATCACCACGCCCTGGGCGTCAATTAAGTAAGTTTCTGGGGCCCCCACTACACCTAATTCGATACCTAAAGAACCGTTTGGGTCGAACACAGAAAACACATAAGGATTACCCAGTTCTTGCAGCCATTGCTGGGCTGCATCACGTTGGTCATGGTAATTAACCCCAAAAATGCGCACTTTATCTTGTTCTGCAATGGCATTTAAAAACTCATGCTCAGCTCTGCATGTAGGGCACCAAGTAGCCCACACATTGACTAAGGCGGGTTCACCCAGCATATCCGCTTGAGTCACAGCAGTACTTGGAGAGGACAGAGTTTGACCCATGAATTGGGGTAATGGTTTACCAATCAAGCTTGATTCATTAATGGTAAGATCTTTGCCAATACCTTCGTACAAGAACAATCCCAGCGCAAAAGCCATGAGCATGGGCGACACCATCAATAACCGCTTTGAAATTGTGGTCATAATACAGCTCCCTCAATAGTTGGCTTAGTCGTCATAGTTGGCATTGTTGGCTTTTCTGACTTAGCTGAACTAGTTCGCCGATAACGCTTATCCCATACTGCTAGCACACCCCCTAACGCCATCATCAGAGCACCCAGCCAAATCCAACGAATCATGGGCTTTATATGCAACCGCATGGCCCAAGCTCCATCGGCTAGGGGCTCACCCATAGCCACATAAATATCTCGACTTAAAGCCGGGTCTATCGACGCTTCTGTCATGGTTTGACCACGGGCCGTATAAGTGCGTTTTTGGGGCAATAAGTAGGTCACCAACTGATCATTTTTGACCACCTTAACCTGACCCTCAACAGCAGTAAAGTTAGGCCCTATGACATTTTCAACACCCATAAAAGTAAATTCATACTCACCCAGCGTGGCTTCATCACCAACGCCCATACGTAAGTCTTTTTGCACTGAATAATGGCTCACAACAGCAATGCCCATAACCATCACTCCCACTCCAAGATGTGCAAACAACATACCATAGTAACCTGGGTTTAATTGGCGCAAACCACGCCACCAACTTTGGTGCCGGAGCCTGCGCCTCAGATCAACCCAAGAGGCCGCCAACAACCACACCATCAAGGCTGCAGCTAAAGCCGTTGAGGCATTAAACTCACCGTTATAAGCAAATGGAAACACCAACCCCAGCACCACCGCAATAAGTGCTGGTGAACGGAGTAAGCGCCATAACTCATTGGGGTTTATACGTTTCCATTTAGAGCCCAAACCTAAACCCATTGCCACCACCAGCAATACCATCAAAGGTACAAAAGCTGCATTAAAATAGGGAGGGCCTACGGAAATTTTCCCACCCCCCATAGCATCCAAAAACAAGGGGTATAGGGTACCCAGTAGGATGGTTAGGGCGGCGATCACGAGCAGCACATTATTGGATAATAAAAACGTTTCACGGGACCAGAAACGATAGCCCACTCGACTTTCTACCGTAGTTGCACGCAGAGCAAACAGTAACAAGGATCCACCCACAGTGATGGCCAATAGTACCAATACAAAGTAGCCTCTATCTGGATCAGAGGCAAAAGCATGCACCGAGGTGAGTACCCCTGAGCGTACTAAAAAAGTACCCAGCAAACTTAAGCTAAAGGCCAAAATAGCTAATAACAAGGTCCAATTTTTGAACAAACCTCGTTTTTCTGAAACTGCCAAAGAGTGTAATAAAGCAGTCCCTACCAACCATGGCATAAATGAAGCATTCTCAACAGGATCCCAAAACCACCAACCTCCCCAGCCAAGTTCGTAGTATGCCCACCAACTACCTAAGGCGATGCCTGCTGTTAAAAAAGCCCATGCGACACTGGTCCATGGCCGCGACCAACGCACCCAGGCAGCATCATAGTGGCCATCGAGTAAGGCAGCTATAGCAAATGCAAAGGCGACAGAAAAACCAACATAGCCCATGTACAACATGGGTGGATGCACAATGAGGCCAAAGTCCTGCAACAAGGGATTTAAGTCTGCACCTTGAAGGGCCGCTTCTGGTAACAAACGCCAAAAAGGATTACTGGTGAGTAAAGTGAAGGAGATAAAACCCACACCAATCATACCCATCACCGATAAAACCCGAGCTTGCATCGTTAAAGGCAGTGTTTTGCTCAATAAACTAACCGCCATAGTCCACATACCAAGAATCACTACCCATAGTAATAATGACCCTTCATGCCCCCCCCATACGGCACTAATTTTATATTGCATGGGCAAGGCCGTATTTGAATTCTGCGCCACGTAACGCACACTAAAATCATCTTGGGCAAAGGCTATGGTCAACATGGCAAAAGCGATCAACAGCATGACGCCAAGCCCCACTGCTAATGGTTTAGCACTGAGCATGAGACGGGTTTGACCGGTATAAGAACCTAGCATGGGTAAAAGACCCAAACTGAGGGCTAAGAATAAAGCCAATATTAAGGCCATATTGCCAATTTCTGGAATCATTTGTATGCCTTTATTGTCGTGGTAGTGTCGTTTTCCTGAGCATTTAGCTCCCCTGTCACCAAACTGGCAGCCTGAGCTTCATTGAGTGCTTGAGTCACTTCAGGGGGCATGTATTTTTCATCGTGCTTAGCTAACACCTCATCAGCTAAAAACACCCCTTCATCATTGAGCTTTCCTTGGGCCACAATCCCTTGGCCTTCGCGGAACAGATCCGGCAAGATGCCCGTATAGTTCACTTTAACATCTTCCACAAAATCAGTAATCACAAAGCGCACAGTCAAACTGTCCGAAGCACGCACTAGACTGCCTTCTCTTACCATACCACCAGCCCTGATGCGCTGGTGTGCTGGTGCCTTACCTTGAGCCATATCGGAAGGAGAAAAAAACAGGTTTATATTCTGCGACAAGGCATACAGCACCAAGCCCACAATGACCCCCACTCCGCACAAAAGCCCAACAATGAGTAACAACTTATTTCGTCTTTTTGGGTGCATCAACATCATTATTAACCCTTTAATTACTGATTACGTCTCACCATGGCTTGAACCCGCTTTAGGGCCTTCATCTTTTGGCTTCTGGCATGCCAAACATTAATACCTACAAGAGCAAAAAACAGCCCGTAACAAGACCAAACATATGCCCCATGTCCTGCCATATTTAATAACCCATTTACAGATTCAAAATACATTATGTTGCTCCAGTAATATCTCGGTGCTTGATGAGCCAGGTTGCGCCTGACTGGGTATATAGTATTTGCGCCCTAGTGCGCACCAACACCACCAGGGCAAATACGCAATAACTACCTAACACAGTTAAAAGTAAGGGCAAATACATGTCTGCAGGCATGCTTGGTTTTGCGGTTAGAGTGAAACTGGAGGTTTGATGCAGGGTGTTCCACCATTCCACAGAATATTTAATTATGGGAATATTAATGGTACCTACTATGGCCAATATAGCAGTGGCTTTGCCTGCGACTTGACGCTCGCTGATGGCCTGGTTTAACGCCATGACTCCCGCATAAAGAAAGAGTAACACTAAGGTGGAGGTGAGCCGAGCATCCCAAACCCAATACGCGCCCCAAGTAGGCTTTCCCCAAATGGCACCAGTTAATAAAGCGATTAGGGTAAAGGTTGCACCAATCGCAATACAACTGCGGGCCACCATAAAGGCCACTTTGATCTTCCAAATAATGCCAACTGCGCCAGCAAGTGCCATCGCTAAAAATATCGATTGTGACAAAATAGCGGCGGGCACATGCACATACATAATACGAAAACTGTTACCTTGTTGGTAATCTGCTGGCGCAAAGGCTAAGCCCCATATCGCACCCCACATAAGTAAAACTGCAGCTGCCACGGCGAACCACGGCTGCAGGCGACCGCCAATATCATAAAACCATTTAGGCGAACCCATCTGATAAAACCAACGAGGGATGCGCCACATAGACTGAGCCATAAGTACTATCTCTTTCAGTGCGTTGTATTGATTTAGTTTAGTAGATTAGGAAATAACTGACATTTTTCTCACAGTATTGTACTGAGTATTTTACAGGCTTATGTTACAGCTTTAAAGCCGAACCGGCTGCCCAAGGCGTGATCATTAAGGCAAAAACAAGCATCGCAGCTAATAAGGCCATATAGCCACCTACCGCCATGCCTTGTGCCGCAGCAGCCACACTAGAAGCGCCAAAAATAATCACCGGTACGTACAAAGGTAAAATTAGTAACGTGAGCAACATGCCACCGCCTCTAACGCCGGTAACCAATGCTGCGCCAATCGCACCAAGTAAACTAAGTGTTGGCGTGCCTATAAGCAGGCTTAACATCAAAGTGGGGACAGCTTGGCTAGGCAAAAACAGCATCGTGGCAATTAAGGGAGACATTAATATTAAAGGCAAACCACTGACTAACCAATGAACAAATACCTTAGCAAGAACCACACTCCAACTGGGATAGGGCGCCAACAATAACTGCTCTAAGCTGCCATCGTCGTGATCTAGCTTAAACAACAGTTCCAAAGACAGCAGCGTTGCCAGCATTGCCGCTACCCAAATGATACCCGCAGCAGTTTGAGATAAAAGCGCGGCTTCAGGACTAATACCTAAGGGAAATAACGCGATGACCAGCACGAAAAATACCAATGGATTGAGCATTTCTGCCGGCTGCCTTGCTACTAATAGCAAATCACGGCGAACAATGGTGAGCATAAATTTGATCACATTAACGCCCCGCCTTCACTGGCCCTATTAATTGGCGAGCTTGGCGCATATGCACTCAGGTCAAAAACTTTAACCTGTGGCAAGTTTATGGCTTGATGACTAGTCATCAATACCGCCCCACCTAAACCTATGTGTTGGCTTAACCAGTCTTGCTCATCAACGATGCCCTGCTGGTCTATTGATGTAAAAGGCTCATCTAATAGCCATAGGTCGGCTTTACACAGGTGCAGACGAGCCAAAGCGACCCTGCGTTTTTGACCCGCTGAAAGCTGTGCCACTGTATTCTCTTCATAGCCCCTCAGACCCACTTGCTCTAAGGCTGCGTATCGTTGTTCTTGGGTTGAGACTCCATCAAGCCCCGCCAACCAAGCCAAGTTCTCATCTGCTGTAAGCTGTTCTTTAAGACCCAACTTATGGCCAATATAGATAACCTTGGTGGCCTTATCAGGCAACCATACCTGCCCCATGTCGACTGCATGGAGGCCTGCAAGCTGGCGTAATAAGGTGGTTTTTCCTGCCCCATTGAGGCCTTTAATGTGCCATAGCTCGCCAGCCTTAACGCAGAGGTTAAGGCCACTGTATAAAACTCGCAAGTCCCTCTCACAAGCCAAATCGCTAGTACACAAGAGCTCAGGTGGGGTCGAAGGTGTAAAGGACACTAATCGCTAACTCATTTACGTTAAGACGGTTAATTATATCTGTTTGCAAGCCCAATGAGAATGAAATTAGGCTACCCAATAACCAAACTATAGCGCACACCATTAAAATTTTGCCATTGCTCATGCCCTACAGAATGTACCGGCCCAACAATGCTATCAACTAACACCGATTGCTGAGTTTGCTTAAGTTTAAGGCTATGACCCTGCCAACTGTTTAAGTCATAGGCAACTGCCTTAATATTGAGCAATCCCCTCAAATCCAGTAACACTTGGTCAGTATGCGTTTCGCCCTGCCAATGGGCTCCCCCTTTTGCAATTAAGGGCCCACATATCGCCTGCATACCTGATAGGTCGGCCAATGGTAGGAGTACATCTTGCGCCCCCACCTTAACCTTTAAACAGGCTTGGGGCTCCAGTGAGCAAGTTACTTGCTCATTTGCTTTAGCCTCATCAAGCTTAGTACTAGCAGGGGACAATAACCCAGACAGGTAGTCCATGAGTACTGCATCATCTTCGTTGACCATTAGTTCACTCTAGACCATTGGGGTATTTGCTTTCGCTTGCGCTGCAACTGGGTCAGTAATAAGTCATAGGCCTGAACACCACGTGCTAAATGGTTGTACTGACTAGGCACCTGACCCGCTGAGCTAGCATTACGAAATTGTGTATCAATAGGAATAAGAGCATGGGAGACGTGCTCGCCAAATTCTGCTCGAATAATACGTAAACTCTGAATCGATGATTTGGTACGGCGGTCGTACATGGTTGGCAGGACCAAGGCTTGCAATTGCTGGTGACGCGTCTTCAATACCAGATCTAAGCTTTTAGACATGCGCATCAAACCCTTGATCGCAAGAAACTCAGTTTGCACCGGCATTAACAATAACTCACATGCGGCCAACGCATTAATCATAGCCACACCCAACACGGGCGGACTATCAATAAGCACGTAATCAAACATACTATCAACTTGCCCTAAGGCCTGCTGCATGACCAGACCCAAACCACCTAACTGCCCTGATTGGCGCTCCAGCGCCGCCATCCGACTGCTAGCGGGAAGCAAGGTGAGGTTAGCCAAATTAGTGTTCACAAATAGCTTAGCAATCGCTTGTTGAGGATTAACAAACAAATCGTAAACAGAGTGTTTTATGGTGTCTGGGTCTAAGCCAAAGTAACTGGTAAGGGAGCCATGCGGGTCTAAATCAACCACCAAGACTTGGTGACCTTGTTGGGCCAGAAGGCCAGCTAACGTCACCACGCTAGTGGTTTTCCCTACCCCACCCTTTTGGTTCGCTACTGCCCATACTTGCATCGTCATAAAGCCACTTTAGGTGGCTTTGGTGTGCCACACAAAACCAGTATTTTTTGAGAGATTTGAGACAGGGGTAATTCAAACTCAACTGCACCTATTTGTTGAGCAACCTTGGGCATCCCATAAACCACACTAGAATTCTCATCTTGGCCCACAGTTTGACAACCCACTTCACGCATACGCAATAGCCCCTGCGCTCCATCAGCTCCCATGCCCGTCAAAATAACGCCCACTGCCAGGCTGCCTGCTGCCTTGGCGACAGAATCAAACAGTACATCAACTGAGGGTCTATGCCGATTAACTTTTTCTGTATGCAAAATTCTACAAATATACCCATGGCCACGACGGCGCAGTGTGACGTGACAATTACCGGGAGCCACATAAGCATGTCCAGGCAACATTTCACAGCCATCTGTCGCTTCCATGACGGTGATTACAGACGCTTCATTTAATCGCTTCGCCAGAGCTGCGCTAAAAGTTGGCGGAATGTGCTGGGCTATGACAATGGGTGGCGCATCCACTGGCATCACTGACAATATTTGGTGCAGTGCTTCAGTACCCCCCGTAGATGCGCCTATCGCAATAACACTACCCGCTATTGGGGTACCCGAGTTAGTGAGCGAGGGGGGTCGTTTATTATCGTCATCTACCCGCATAAGCAGACTACTTTGTGCCAATGCATTGACATTGGCCAGTGATGCCATGTGTATTTTCTCTACCACTAACTTAGAAAACTTATTAATCCCCCAGTCTTCTTGGAGGGTAGATTTGGCCACATAATCAAAGGCACCCAGTGATAAAGACTCAAATGTGGCCATAGCACCTTTTTCCGTCAAAGTGGAGACCATGACCACTGGCATCGGGCGTAAGCGCATTAAATTACGCAAAAAGGTAATGCCATTCATCTTTGGCATTTCTATGTCGAGGGTTAATACGTCTGGATTAAGTTGCTTTATTTGGTCACGCGCCACATAGGGGTCTTCGGCTGTGCCAACGACTTCCATGCGTGAGTCACTATTAATTATGCCCGTCAGTAACTTTCGCATTAGTACTGAGTCATCAATGACTAATACTGAAATCAGCTTCAAAAAATACCTCTCAAACTGCTAAAAAAGGTCAATTTCACCATCTCGGGGGAACCTCTTAATGTCTTGTAAATAGGCGGCTTCACGGCGCACAACCGTGGCTTGGTTAGTACTTCTTAGCTTACGTACTTTTACCTTGCCGGTTTGCGGAAAATAAAGTAGCTTTCGAGGAAAATAATCACCCACATCATGCGCAGCGACCGCAATGCCTTCTTTGCCTAGGAAATCAAATACAAAATCGATATTCCGCTTGCCAATATCTGCTGTCAGGTTATCTAATACTTTACCACCGCCAAACAACTTTACTTCCAAATCTGTTTTATTGCCACCGTACTTTAGTATTTCATTAATGAGCACTTCCATAGCCCAATTGCCATATCTAGCGGCAGTAGTATCTGAGGTTAAGGTAGACGCGCTAATCACCTTTTGCGGTAACATAAAATGGTTCATGCCGCCGACATTGGTTTTGGGATTGCGTATGCAGGCTGAAACACATGACCCCAAAACAGTCATGATCATTTCATCTCTACCTGAAACATATACTTCACCAGGCATCAACTTAGCTGATGAGATGGACATGGCATTATCCCAGTAGCGCTTAATACCTTCAAACCCGTCTAGCGCAGGCGGCAGATCACGGCCCTGGCCTATGCCTATAGACGTCATTTAACTTTCCTGTAAACCGTGTTACCAATAGAGGCAAAGCGATCCGACAATTTATACATACTCTCAGAGTGACCAATCACTAAATAACCGCCTGGAGCCAACATTTCAGCAAACCGATCAAACAAGACTTTTTGTGTAGGCTTGTCAAAATAGATCACCACATTGCGACAAATAATCATTTCAAACAATCCAGACATAGGCCAATCCTGCAAAAGATTGAGCGGTTTAAAAAAAGTCATGCTGCGTAACATTTTTTTAACTTGGACATTATCTTTTCCATGCATAGTGAGCTTGTCAAAATGTTGTGACACCAGCTGCGAACTAAGGCTACTAACTCGGTCACGCGAGTAAACCCCAGATTGTCCTTTAGCCACGACATTAGTATCGATGTCTGTCGCCAATATTTTTGTGTCCCACTGGGTAGGTATTTGCCCACTTAGGGTTATGGCCACGGAATACGCTTCTTCACCCGTTGAACTGCCTGCTGACCAGATCCTTAATTTTTTTCTATTAACATTAGACTTCCACTCAGGAATGGCGACGTTTTTAATAAAATCAAAATGATGGGATTCTCGGAAAAATGAGGTTAAGTTGGTCGTGATCGCATTAACAAAATGAATAAACTCAGGGCTATCTTGGCGTAGAGCCAAACTTAGATAGTCATCAAACCCAAGGCAACCGGTGTTTCGAATGCGTCTAGACAGTCGACTGTAAACCATGTCCTCTTTAATGTCTTTTAATACGATGCCCGCGTGCTTATGAATCACTTCACTTATAATTTTGAAGTTCTTTTTTGACATGCTAAATTCACGGCCATTCGCTTCCATTGGAGAGGTGTCTTTCATAAGGTGATTCAAAATTACTGTTCTTGTGAGTCAAGTCTTGAGGCCAAAGCTAAACGTTGCTCTCTAAGTGTAATAACCGTTCACTATCCAAAAGAATGACCATTTTTCCCTTAACTTCAGTCAAACCCTCAATAAATTCATGACTCACGCTTTGATTAACGCTGGGGGGAGACTGCCGATCATTGGAAGATAAAGTGAACACGTCTGACACGGCATCAACCACCACACCCATAATACGGTTGACCCTCTCAGTGCTCACTTTGAGCACAATGACTACCGTATTTTCATCATAGTTAGCATCGGCAAGTTGAAACAAAACACGCAAGTCTATAACGGGAACAATGGCCCCACGCAGATTAATGACCCCACTCACATAGTCAGGAGCATTAGGAATAGGTGAAACATTACCCCAACCACGAATTTCCTGTACGTTGAGAATATCGACACCATACTCTTCATCTTGCATTAAAAAAGTGAGATATTGCCTTTGATCTTCAAAATCATGTGTTGTCGAATGGTCTACCAAGGCAGCAGTTTGCTTCGCTACATCTTTTGCGTCTTCTTGTTCGGCGATGCTCATTAAAGTTCTCCTAAGCCGCTGCGTCAGTCATTTGTTTTGCCGCCGCAATATCATTACCCGCTAAACTCGACAAACCGATCGGGTCTACAATCATTGCCACAGTGCCATCACCCAATATGGTTGCGCCTGAAACACCCACAACCCGTGTGTAATTTTCTTCCAAACTCTTAATGACCACTTGTTGTTGGGCTAATAATTCATCAACCACAACACCAATTTTTTGTCCTTCAGACTCAACCACCACAAGAAGACTACCATCCAACACCCCATTTTCTTCACGCAAGCTAAATAAACGATCTAAACGGAGAATTGGAATATACTCGTCTCGCAGGCTGTATACATCACTGCCCCCAGCGAGGTTATTCACCTTGGCCCCATCAATTTGTAAAGACTCACTGATGGACACTAATGGGAAGATATAGGTTTGGTCTGCAACCGTAACTAGCTGGCCATCCAAGATAGCCAAAGTCAGAGGCAGACGAATACGAAAAGCACTACCCACTCCCATTTCTGATGATACTTCCACAGAGCCGTTAAGTTCCTGAATATTGCGTCGCACAACATCCATACCTACACCACGACCTGACAAGTCGCTCACTTGCTCAACCGTTGAGAGACCGGGAGTAAACAACAACTCTAACTTTTGTTCTTGCGTTAACTGTTCAGACTCAGCGACCAGACCGTTTTTGCGTGCCTTAGCTAACAAACGTTCAGTATCAATGCCTCCACCGTCATCCGACATTTCGATGACAATACTACCACCTTGATGGAAGGCTTTTAAGACAATGGTACCCATTTCAGGTTTGCCAGCAGCGATACGCTGTGCCGGCATTTCGATACCATGATCCAACGCATTACGAATTAAATGCACCATTGGATCACTAATTTTTTCCATCACCGTTTTATCAAGCTCGGTACTTTCACCACTCACTTCTAGCTGAACTTTTTTACCCAACTGGATACTAATATCGCGGACCATACGAGGTAATCGATTGAAGGTAAAACTGATCGGCAACATACGAATGCGCATTACACTGTCTTGCAACTCACGGGTATTTTGTTCAAGTTGCACCAGCCCCTCACGCAGATTACCTATGTGCTCCTCAGTAATACTATCTCTGGCAGAACCCATCTGACCCAGCATAGACTGAGTAATGACCAGTTCACCAACCAGATTAATCAGGCTGTCAACCTTGTCAATGCCCACGCGTATAGAGCTCGATTCAACCTTAGTGGCCTTTGTTTTGACTGGATCTTTGACTGGGGCTTTAACTGAATCTTTGACTGGGTCAGTAACCGTCTCAGTCGAACTATCTACCATGGGGCTAGGAAGTAGTAAATCATCCAAACCAGGCAAAGGGCCCGAAGGCATGACTAGGCGTTGACCCAGCGCAGCGCTGGGACTGGCTTGAGGGTTGTTTTGTTGATCTTGGGGCTGGTTAGAAACAAGCGCAGAGGCATCTTGTAATATGGGTGTGATAGACAGCTGGCATTCATCTTCAACCCATTCAAATACTTCTTCAACATCGTCAATTTTACAGCTAGTAAGCAGCTCTATGGTCCAAGACAAATAGCAATTATCCGGCACCAAAGCTTCCAGTAGTGGCAACTCAGCACTGTCTACGGTGGTTTTTATCTCACCTAAGGTGGCGAGTTCACGCAACATCCGTACTGGGTCATTACCCCCTTTAAGCATATCTACATGGGGTTTAAAGTAAATGTTAAAGCCAACTTGTTGCCGACT
>TARA_B110000967_G_scaffold30563_1_pt1 | contig 17355 bp, 11 predicted proteins | sample TARA_B110000967 | Tara Oceans TARA_B110000967 (sample SAMEA4397903) | marine metagenome | biome: Polar Biome; feature: [DCM] deep chlorophyll maximum layer (ENVO:01000326); material: water (ENVO:00002006), including particulate matter (ENVO:01000060) such as... | depth 35 m
ACTTTAGCAAGAGACTCATATTTATTGTTATCTACCGTATGCGGTACGTGATCTGGATAGCTTTTGAACCAAGTGTGTGTTTCTGACATAGGTTGTAAACCTAAATATTTTATCTACTAAAACAAAAAGAAATTAATTAATTGTCAGTACGAAAGTCCATTTATTGACCCAAGTTTTATGGGTACGTTTGATATATAATACTCCACAATACGACGGTCCCGTGTATCTACATTATCCTCAATAGCATTTTATATAGTACTAATTCCCTGCCTGTCGAAGTCAGGGAATTAGTTGAACTACAATTATTAAGAAATAGTTCATTTTAAAAAATCTCTCCCTTGACCAGTCTTCAGATACTTTTCTCTAAGCAAAGCTTCTTCTAGAGTAGAAACTATCTCTGAGTAAACTAATTTTCAAGGCATATAACCTTTTGTTGATTTTGTCTTCCCATTATTATGTTGAGCTATTCTAATGCTTAAATCTTTGGTAAAGCCTTTGTATAGCCTTCCATCCACTTCACTTCTTAACACATATATGGTAAACATCAATTAGTATATAGGCAGTCTTATCTGATATAAAACTCCTCTTTAATAGTGCACTCGAGAGGATTCGAACCCCTAACCCTCGGAGCCGAAATCCGATATTCTATCCAGTTGAACTACGAGTGCAATTAGACTGCAAAAATAATCTAAAAAAAAGTCCTTCTACCATAACAGATAGAAGGACTTTTAAATATTTATAATAAAATAAGACTAGAAATTAATCGGCTCTAGTTTAAGCTCAATTTTACCTTCTTTTCTGTAGTACTCTGCTATTAAAAGGAATCCTGGTTTTGCGGGCATTACATATAAATCTGAAGCCTCAGTCTCCAAGTCTATTTTATCTTTAACTGGCTCCTCTTCTCCGTCAGAGAAATTAACTAAGTGAAACTTAGACTGCTTCATTAGCTTACCTTTCTCTTTTTCGCTATCTGTATACCCAATAGAGATGAGTGTCATATCTTCATTTGTTTGAGTGAAACTATAGTCAAAAGACCCCTCCGCAGCCATTAGTTTAGCCATTAAGTGACGATTTACAAGTGCGTATTCCTGTGGCAAAACAACTCTTCTAGGTTTCTTATCTAGTATCTCTACAGTTCCCACGTCATAGTTTTCGTCTAGTGTTACCACAAACATCTTTCCTATTTTCATTTCAAGCGAACTAGCATTTGTAGATACATTACCTGAAGCGGCAGCTAACAGTTTCATTGCAGTACCTCCTGCACTTAGTTGTTTTCTATATTGCTCACCAATAGCAATTATTTTTCCACTTTTGGTCATTTGTACATCGTGAAAATATATAGAGTAGTTCTGTACCTCTCTTCTATCTTCTGAACTCACTTTAGATCCTATGTCCCTAGACCAACTAATATATTTGTCAGAAATTTTATCCCCGTTTTCATCTACTACCTTTACAAAAAGGCCTTTACTTTCTGCCTTCATAGATTTATCGTCAGCATCGTAGTACTCTCCTAATATAGTCATGTCGCCATTCTTGTCATCAATAAAAGCATTATGAGGCAGAAGGGTATATCTGGAAGTTTCTAACTCTAGTTCATAATTTAATTCTCCATCCATATTAAGACTAAGAAGATTGAACGTATAGTCTCTACTCATTATAGACTTAGACTTTCCTGTAAGTAGGATTACTTGATCCTTATTACCTGCAAAATATGCTCCCGTATTTACTCCTTTTTCTGCAGGACCGTTATACGTCCATACTTCTCTACCACTATTATCTAAACAAACAGCTTTATAGGTGTACTTTTTTTCTTTAAATGTATATACATCTACGAAATAATCTTTAGAAACTGAACTTACGTTTACGTTTTTTAAGTTTTTAGAAACGTTCGCACTGTACATCATAAATTCATACTTGTTCGCTTCTCTTGTTTCCTTATCAGAGAGCTTACCATTCTTATCCATAGTACGATAGAATACAGTTCTTTCTTTCCCATCTAAGAACTTGAATAAAATGGTTGATCCATTATAACTTGCTTCTAGTAAGCTAGTATACTTAGACTCAGTAAGTGTTTCAGATGCTTTTTCTTTCAAGTCTTCATCTAAGATTACAATTTGATAATTAGCTGTCTTTCTGCTTACCTTCTCTGAGTAATAGAAGTAAAAATAGCCTTTGATTACATTACCATCTACGATAGTCCCAGAGTTACGTAAAGAGTTTCTACCTACATCCTCTAATGTGTAGTTTTGAGCCATAGCTGTAGATGCTACAAACATTAGTATCATACTAAATATGATTGTTAAATTTTTCATTTTTTAATGTGTTTTGTTAATTGATTTTATATTGATTATTTAGTGAGTGTTCGTAATTTTATTCTTAATCCAAAGATATCCTTCTCGCCTCCCAAAGTAAATCAGAGCCACTGTATTTATTTTCATATTCTTTCTGCATAGTTTTGAAATTGGCCTTGTCCTTAGCATAATATGCTAATAGCAACATAGCATAATCTACCTTATCATTTTGTATAGCTGCTGGGTATAAAGATTTTGCCAAGGCATAAAATTTCTTAGAGAATTCCGAATATCTAAGCCCGTAAACAATATCAGATAGTTCATTGAGACTCTTGCTTTGATCCGTGCTCGGCTTACTCACGTACTTAGTGAGATTATGCGTTTTGCGAGCTTCCACGAGCTTATATAGCTCTATAATGATGGCTGTGGTATTCACCGCTCCTGAATCTCCTTGCGTTCTTCTATAGAGCGATTGGACTAATGCTTCGTCTACACTATTAAAGTAGAGCATAGAATGTACTTCCTCTATTGCCAATTGTTCCTGAAATGACTTGAAATCATCTGTATTCTTCGATTTATTGGGATTTAAAGCAACTTGTATATCCTCAAAAACTGCTAAACGTTGTTCGCAGTCTGGATGTGTTTTTACAGAATCTTCTTCCAAAACATCATCCTTGTGAGAATTCTGAATATTCAATGAAGAAAGCGGATACTTAACGGTATCGATATCGAAAATTTGGAACAAAGGCAAATCCATCTCAATCGGATCATTCAGCTTATCTAGTAGCCTTAAGGTACTCAAGGCCTCAGAAATATCGTATCCAGCATTTAGATACATTACTAGTCCTAGCGAGTCTGCCTGATACTCTAGACTTCTATTATGACTTCTTTCTGAATATATATTCGCCTTTAATAGTACCTTGAGTTTGGTTGCTTTGTAATATTCAGAGTCGTTAATTTCGTCCAGCTTAGCTATAAACTCGGCACTATTTCTTGCGTTGTACTTTTCTATAAAATCATTGTCAGAGTGATTCAAGAAAAAATGAGAAGCTTCATGGCATAGTATAAATGCTAATTGAGACTCATTTTCGAGCTGTAGTAGAAGTCCCATATTGATGGCCAGGGTTCCATCTCCCACACTAAAAGCATTGGGCCACGTATACCGAGCCATAAGCACCCTTATTTGAGCAAAATCAAATTCTTCATTAGCCTCAGCTATAGTTTGAGTCACGCTAGCTAGATAGTCATTAACTTCTATATTCAGCAAAAAATGCCCATCCTCAAGCCTTCTTTTGGATGAATAAAATCTTGTTTTGTAAAACTCCTTTAATTCTTTTCTGTATGCAGTCTTTGGTTGTTTACGAGAGATAATATAGTTTGCTTCTAAAAACTGCTCGTATTCTTTCTCCAGATTGAGTTCAGATTTCATTCCCTTGAAGTCTTCTTGTGCAACAGACGATAGGTAACCAAAGATGAATAAAACAATGAATGCTTGTGGTATAAGTTTAGATATTCTTAACAACTAGACAAACATATGAAAATAAATTAAAAAGGGGGAAATCTAAAACAAACAATATTTTATGCATTTAAGATATTGTAGATTCCCTCTCATTTCTGAAAGGCTTTGATTGTGATCCCTCTGAAACTTTATCTTATTCATTTAAGTTTCTTATTATCTGTTATTTACGTTCGAAAAGCTGCGTTTGTGACTTGAGTGGAGCCATTGTCAAATTGTTCTATTCTAAAATAGCAAACCCTACATTGCTATAAAGTACTGCAGAATTTTGACTTAGGTCGATTGCACGTGTGTACTCCTCAGCACCTGCATAGTATCCAGATTTAAACTTCACTGTATCTTGCTTATAAAAGTAGCCTGCTGTTTGTAAAAACACGGTAAGTGTTCAGGTGAAAAGCACAGTAAGAAATAAAATATTTTTCATCGGTGGCTTATATGTATATATCAAATATGCACTAATGAATCCCAAAAAAAGAAAATTCATAAGACACTGACAAAATACTAATACACTACGAAGAAATAGGCAAAACCCTTCTACCACCTTACGTACCAATAAAAGGAAAGACAACCTAAATGTCCGACATAAGTATATAATCCCTTGGCTCTATCCTAATCTTTGGATCTATTGGTAACAGACTTCAATCGGATTATCGCCAACGTTGGCGATATCTGCTACACACATTAGTATGCTTACCTATAAAATATTCTCTTTTGCCTTATGGCTATTTGCCTGGCTTTTTCTTAGATGAGTTTGAAGACTTACCTGTTTTTGGGTCTATTCCTCTCTTCTTAGCCATATCCTCTAGTCTTTTTTGTAAACCAGATTTCTTATTCTTCACCTTTTTCTTCTTACTTTCTTGTATCTGCTTGTGAAGTTTATCCTCGTCTATCACAAATTTACGGATTACAAAGTTTTGGATAATAGTAATACACGTAGATAGGAAGTAGTAGAAAGATAATGCAGCTGCATAGTTATTAAAGAAACCTAAGAACATAAGTGGCATAAGATACATTACGGTTTTCATAGGACCGACCATTTGACCGCTGTTTTGGCTATTCATATAGGTATATACCAGAGTTACTGCAGTCATCATAAGTGTAAATAAACTTACGTGATCTCCATAAAACGGAATCTCAAAACCATTAGGGAATGTCCAGATACTATCGTACGTACTTAGATCTTCTGCCCACCAAAGCCTCTCCTGGCGTAGCTCTATGCTACTAGGGAAAAAGCGGAACATAGCAAATAAGATAGGCATCTGTACAAGCTGAGGTAAACAACCACCTAATGGGCTTACTCCTGCTTGTTTGTATAGCTTCATCTGCTCCTGCTGAGCTTTTTGTGTGTCGCTACCTGTACGCTCCTTTATCTCATCTAGCTCAGGTTTCAGTAGCTTCATCTTAGCTGTAGACTTGTATACCTTAAACATAGGAAAGAACAAGGCCATCTTAATGATTAGTGTGAGCAATAGAATAATAAGGCCATAGCTAGCAAAATAATTATCCAACCAATTGAAGATTGGAATTACGATACCTTTATTTACCCAGCCAAAAATACCCCAACCTAATGGAATCATTTTTTGCAACTCTATTTCTTCTTTCTGTAAGGTCTGATAATGGTTTGGACCATAGTACAGAGCCATATCACCTACCTCAGAGTTATCTTCTATCGGGATAAATAATTTAGCTTTAAAGTCTTTTATATACTCCTCAGTAGAAGGAGTAGTAGTAGAAATCTCTATGCCATCTTCCGTAAACTGATTTTCGTTGATAAGTGTCTGATTGAAAAACTTTTGCTTAAATGAGATCCATTTTATGTTGCCTTGTAGTTTATCGTCATCCTCATCACTTGTTTCACTCAGGTAGTCTACATCATCCTCAAAAGCATATTTGTAGTATACTGTACTTACGTTTCGCTCGTCTTTTATAGATTTCTCTTGAAGTTGAATCTTTGTAGACCAGTTAAGCTCTGCATATCTGTTATTAGGCGATATTACATTGTCAAAACCATCGAAGGCTACTTTGTAACCTACCTTATACGATCCCGGAACTACGGTATACGTTTGAGTAATTTTAGCACCTCCATCTAGGTTGGCCGTCATTACTACCTCATCGTCATCGCTTTGTTGAACCGTAAAGTTCTGAGCTAATGTATTGATGAGTGTACCATTAACTAAAGGAATAGTATATCCCAGGCTCATTTGATTCTCTTCAAATAGTACTAGAGCTGACGAATCATACCGTTGGTACTCATTCAGGCTTACCTTTTTGGGTACCCCGCCTCTTGAGCTTAGCTCTATCGTAAGCAGATCATTAGCCAATACAGTGATGGACTCTGGGCTGCTATCGCTTGGAGTTACTATGTTTTCTATAGTAGATGGGCTGCCTACTTGTGGGGTGTCAGCTACTTCTTCAGCCTCTGTAACTTGCTCTTGTTTGGCTTTATCTTGTTGAGCCTCTAAATCTTCTGCGTTTTGATTACTAAAATACCAAAAACCTGCGAACAGAACAAATATTAAAACGTATCCAATAGTGGAACTTCTTTCCATGTTTATTTATAAGGCTGCAAATGTAAAAGTATTCGTTAAAATCCGAAGGATTACAAGGAGAAGTAAGATGTAACCGAAGATAATTGGGACAAAGTTTTTAAAATCTTGTTGTCTGCCTTGCGATACGGGGCATTTAGCTTACTAAAATCCGTAACATTTATGAGTTCTTTCACCGCAAGCTGGTTATTAAAATGCTCTTCTAAGTACTTCTTTCTGTTTTCGAAGTACTGTGGAGTATAATCTAGCAAGCGAAATTCTTGCACTTTAGTGAGCATAACATCAAAGTTTTTGCCAATGGCACATAGACTTTCTAGTCCAGAACCATCTACCATCAATGGATTTACCACAGCGAACTTGCCTCTATATAAAGCGTTGAGCAATTTCAGCTTGATTCCCGTATTTTGGTTAGTATGCAGCACATTAATGTGTGCTTTCTTTATTAAGTCGTGAATCTGATCTGTACTTAAATCGGCTTTGAGCTCTATGTTTGGGTACTTTTCGCAGAATGCAATGAGATCTTTATGCGGATGATTACCCGCTATCACACATTTCATATCTACTTTAGAAAACACATTTACTACCAATTCCCGGGCTGCAACATAGTTTTCTGGCACAGATAGGTTGCCGTGATACAGCAAATATTTGCCACTAGCTCCTGGGTACTCTATAGTACTATTGCTGTGAAAAGCAGGTAGGTACATTACATTTTCGTACTTTTTACTAAAATGCTTGGTATCATTAAGACTTATTGCCGCTATTAGGTTGGCGTGTTTTAAAATAGACTCATACTTACGCAACTTCTCTGCTTCTATTCTAAAGAAGTACTTCTTAAAATAGCTAATCTCAGATTTTTCTAGATGCTTATAGTACTGGTGCTCTACATTATGAGTTCGCACTATTTTAAAACGATTTTTGAGCGAAGGATGAGCTAAGTGATACGTGCAGTGCAATCCCTCGAAAAGTATAGGTGCTGCGTCTTTAGTGATATTCTCTAAAAGGGCATCGCCGTTTCTAGAGTTTACGATGTACGGCAAATATCCAATAAATGGATTTTTGAACGTCCTACGTTTATAGTAGTATAGCTCTTTTGTATACTTTTTGAGCTTAGCCTTATTTTGCTCTCTACCATATTGATACATATGCAGAATAACCTCCACACCTTGCTCGTGTAGGGATTTTACCTTATGATATATATCTATAACCCCGCCATAGTCTGCTGGGTACGGTATATCAAAGGCAACTATATGTATTCTCTTATTGTATTTCTGCATACACTTGTAACAATGCTTTTTCTTCGTTTTTCCAGTTTAGCTCTTCTCTTGCAAGTAAGCAGTTTTTTCTCAGTCTATCGTACAGCTGGTCATCATCTAAAAGTAAATTAACCGCCTTCACTATATCTTCTGACTGTGCTGTTGCAAATACGCTACATTCATACTTCTCATTGAGTAGTTGATACTCAGGAAAAGGATTCGTGATAGAAGGTATTCCAGCGTGTATATGGTCAAAGTACTTATTGTTGAGCGAGTAATAGTAGCTTAGTCCTAAGTTTTCCGATACGTTGATCCCTGCAAATGCATTGGCTGTATACGCAGGTAATTCTTCAGGTTTCAATAAACCCAAAAACTCAACTTTATCTTCTAGTCGATACTCTGCAACTAAGGCTCTAAGCTCATCATCTAAATCTCCGCTTCCGGCTATCTTTAGCTTAATAGGCAAGTGCTGCATAGCTTGTATGGTAGCTTCTAGTCCTCTCCCCTTGTTCAAGGCTCCTTGATAGATTAAATATTTTTCTTGTGGCTCTACCTCGGCCAAAGGCTTAAGCTCTGGGCAATTGCGTACTACCTGAAAAGCTACTTTGTACTTGGCTGTGTACTCATCTGCTATCATCTGACCTACCGTTATAGCATTTTTTATTTTAGGTAAAATAGCACCTTCTATTTTCAACCAAATATTTCTTTTGGCTGGCCTATTGATAAGCTCTGGCACTTCTGTAAAATACTCATGTGAGTCGTACACTAGCTTTTTTCCTCTCAGCTTGCTTGCCATATAGCCGGCTGGCAACGTGTCCAAATCTACAGCGTGAATTATGTCATACTTAGCAAAGAGTAAATGGTAAAACATTTTAAGGTTATACAACAAATAGAAGGTTGCACCCTTATGGACGAGGAAAGAAAATCGTCTTTGCTTATACGGACGCGTCACTAGAGTGGCATCCGATTTTTTACGACCCCAAAGTGCTACATCATACTCTTGAGATAGTGAAGTACAGATGCGTATCATACGTTGATCGTAGATTACATCATTGATTACTGTGGCTATTATTCTTGGTTTTGTGTCCAAGTATATATATTATTAGTTTTGGTTAAATATTCATTATCTAATAGCCATTTTACTATGGTTATTATCTGGTGTTCTTCGAACGAGCCAAAAGAAGTAACTATTCCTTCTAATTCCAAATTTTTATTTAAAGTGAGCTCTTTTATTTTCTTTATAAATACCTCGAGTTGTGCGTTACCTACATTCGATTTTTTAGCTAACCGGCAGATATCGCATTTGCCACAGGTTTCTTTTCTCTTCTCGTCAAAGTAGGCTAGCAGTAGGTTTTCTCTACAGTCAGATGTAGTTTTCTCATAGTGCTGCACATACTCTTTTCTATACTCTTCTCTGGCTTGTAGTATCAGATATGCTTTTTTATCAAAAGTGATCTTTGTAGGTCGTGCTTGCAGATAGGTCAAGGTGTTGCCATCCTCTGCGGCTACATAATCTAGTATACCATCCCGATTCAAAATCTCGAGTTGCTTGGTTATATCTCCTATGCTACACTTTTGCCTTTTGGCTAGTTCGCCAAAATTGAGACTTACATAATACTCGAACATGCCACCATACGAACGCAATAATAGCTTGATGAACATGTCTTGCACCTTGTTCTTTACTTGATACGCATATAATTCTGCTTGCTCTACTAAGAACTTAGCTTTGGGCAATTGAAAAATCCGCTCGTTTAGCTTAGCATAGCCTAGCGAATGCAGCACGCCTAAGCAATTAGCTACTTGGTGTACTCCTATCTTAAAATTTTCTGCAAACGATATTATATCGAGCGGATAGGTAACTCCGTAGCCCGCTGTGAAGGCTACTTTATGGTGATTATATAAGCACAGTAAGGTGTGCTCTATTTGCTGTATGGATGGAAATTTATTCCATGCATCTACTTTAGTCTCCTTATCTGCTAGCAGTATGCAATATGCTTCTAGGCCGTCTCTACCAGATCTACCTGCTTCTTGATAGTACGCTTCTGGGCTTTCTGGTTTTTCGAAATGGAAGACTATACGCACATCTGGTTTATCTATTCCCATACCAAAAGCATTGGTACATACTACAATACGCGTTTTATTATCTATCCAAGACTGCTGTATGGCAGATCTCTTGTCATTTTCTAATCCACCGTGGTAGTACGCAGCAGATATGCCTTCTCGTTGCAGAGCTATGGCTATCTCTTCGCATTTTCTGCGGGTATTGGCATATACCAAACCTGAGCCTTTTAGCTTATTTAGTATTTTGGTGATACGTAGTATCTTGTTGCTATCTCGCATCACCAAGTAACTCAGATTGCCGCGGGCAAAGGACTTTCTGAAGGTCTTGTAATCCTTATGGAGCGAAAGATACTTGGCTATATCGCTCACCACGCTGGTAGTAGCTGTGGCAGTTACCGCTATTATATTCAGGTCTGGTTGTATCTCTCGCAGCTCCCCTAGTCGTAAATACTCTGGCCTAAACTGGTGGCCCCACTGCGAGATGCAATGTGCCTCATCTACTACCAAAAAACTCACATTAAAATTGACTAAGTAGCTTCTAAATATCTTGGTAGCTGCACGCTCAGGGCTCAGGTACACAAACTTGTACTTACCATTGAGGGTATTTTGAAACTCTGTTTCTATCTCTCTAGAGGTAAGATTACTGTGAAGAGCTACGGCAGATATCCCTCGTTTTTTGAGATTGTCTACCTGGTCTTTCATTAGAGCTATAAGCGGACTAAAGACGAGACAAACTCCTTCTTTGGCCATGGCAGGCAACTGAAAACAAATACTCTTGCCACCGCCAGTAGGCAGTAGAGCCAATGTATCGTCACCTTGCATTACGGAGACTATGATATCTCGCTGCATCGGACGAAACGAGTCGTATCCCCAGTATTTTTTGAGTAAAGATTCTAGCACTTGAAATGAATTACAAGTTTAGAGTTTTATGATTTATGAAAGTCAGTTTAATTGAGAATACCTAACATTAAAACATCCTACAACATTCCTCTATAGGTCTTGATAAGCAAGGCACCTAAGTTCTTATGCGGTGGGATGTAGTCTTGAAAACGATTGTCGGCCGCAGAACCTGCTGCAAATTTCTTGTCTAGTGTATCCCATAAATCATCCCAAACGATGTCTTGTCCTTTTCTAATTACTTCGTTTAATTCTAGGCAGAGTCTGTCATTTACCAGCATAGTGCCTATCTGCTTACTGCTTATTATTTGTGCATCTGGAGAATATTTGAGTACTTGAGCTATGTTATTATACCCACCACAGGATCCTAAGAATACTATCTCTGCATTAGGTGTAAGGCTCTCTATAGCTGCACTGGCAAAGTACGAGTGCCCGCGGTGTACTACTACATCTGGCCATCTACTGGTCTCTTCAAAATGTGCTTTGATAGCATCTTGCCCGGCAAACTCGCTTGTCGGTTTATTGGCATATATCTCTACATCCATACCGCTTTTAGATTTCACTATAATGTAGGTGCCACGGTCTAGAATACTCCAGTTTCCATTTCTAAAAGTACCTAAGAAGTGATTATAGCTCGCCTTACCATCTGGGTCGTCAAAGAAGAAATGCTGTTGTACATTTTTACCCCCTTTGTAGATACGATCTATGGGCAGTATTTTGAGGCTAGCTGTTTGGTCTACCAGTGCCATATTAGAGGTAGATTGTCCTCCTATTTCGAATACACTGAGAATAAGACCATACAGTTTTTCTGCTTCTGCATCTGTGTTTTTTATCTGCACATAGTACGCCAGTATAGCCTGCTCAAACATGATTTTATTGCCCGTACTGCGTATGCTCCCATATGTGTCTGCTATGGCTACTGCACTCTCTAGGTTATCATTGGCATTTTGTATGCCCTGCACTAGCTTGGCAAAGAGCTTTTGCTTCTCGTACTCTCCCATTTTACCCAAAAATGAGTTCAATGTATTGTAGCCTGCAGCCATTTTGATGAAGGTACGGAAGTTATTAAAATTGGTATTGTATAGAAACTCGTACGTGCTAGACTCATCCATTTTAGCCATCATTCTGTTATACATCCCTAAAAAAGTAGAGGTATATATTTCGTCCTCGCTATAGACTATAAGTGTATAGATCTCAGCAGCAGAAAACTTGCCTAGGCTTTGGAATCTGGTAGCGTCACTCTCCTCGTGCAAATCATTGATTACGCGTACATGTTTTAAACATTGATACATAAGAGCCTCGTCTACTGAGTGTTCACCGTTCAGCGTGGCATCTGCCCGCATAGCTATAAGATACTCAAAGAGTGTCTTGTCTAGCTTGGCTATCTCGTGTGCTTCTTCTATGCTCAGCTTACCATTGAATATATCATTGAGCAGTATATACGCCCGAGTAGCAGCCCCTTTCTTCTCAAATATGCCATATACTTCATTCGTTATTCTATTGGTGCTACCTTTAATGCGTTGGTGTACGGGATTCCAGCTATGCAGATAGGTTTTTATCTTCATAGGAGCTACTCTGGCTACCTCGTCTAATACTTTGATGCCAAAAGGCTTGTAATCTATCTCTCTGTAGTGTCTTAGTATTTCGGCAGGCTCTGTACGAGCGGCGGCCATCAGAAAAGGCTCTGCTACGGGTTTGTCTATATAGAATGCTATGAGATTAAGACCTGCATATACATTACTCTTCAGTATAGCATTGAGCCTATTCACATCTTCTACATCTTGTACTTTAGCTATTAAATCAAAAATGGGCTTAAACTGCGTGTAGAAATGAACGTTTTTGGGAGTCACATCTTGCATTAAATCTAGCACCCTGCGGAGCTGCTCCGTCTTTTGTATATCACTGCTGAGACCATCTGCCAGTATTTTGTCTACTACACTCTGTGTAGTGGTAAGATAGGTAGACGTAGCCTGTGCACTTTGCAAGCCACTTTTGAGGCTAATATAGCCATCTTCTGCTCCATCTATTAAGTCTATTCGCTTGGCTTCTTGAGCTACCCGCTCCACGTATTTGTCTACCACTCCATTGGCCCTAGCAGCTAGGTTAGCTCCTATGAATACTAGTATAAAAGCACTTCTTAATTTATTTCTACTCATTTATTTTATTGAAAATTTCCCAAAGTGTGATACCCGTAGATACCGATACATTAAAAGAATGTTTGGTACCAAATTGTGGTATCTCAATAACTTGGTTGCAAGAATCGAGCAAATTTTCGTCTACACCATCTACCTCATTACCCACTATTAACACTATGGTCTTGTCTTGTGGCAATTTTACTTCACGCAGTGGCACACTATTTACCACTTGTTCCAGAGCACAAATGTGGCAGTCTTTGAGTTGTGCTAGTGCTTCTGCAGTAGTTTTGGTGTATTCCCAGGCTACACTTTCTTCGGCACCTAGGGCTGTTTTGCGAATATCGCGATGCGGCGGAGTAGCCGTAATGCCACATAAGTAGATTTTCTCTACGCGAAAAGCATCACTAGTTCTAAAGATAGCACCTACATTGTGCATACTGCGAATATTGTCGAGCACTACGATGAGTGGAGTCTTTGAAACTGTCCTATACTTTTCAACAGTTAGCCTATTCAAATCTTCGTTTTTTACCTTGCGAGTCAAATTAATTGGTAGATAATTGGGTACAAAGGTAAAGCAGCAAAAAGAAACTCCACTCATGAAGCAATACGGCGAGATAAAAGCCGCGTACCCAGGTACTTTATTGCTTTTTAGAGTTGGCGATTTTTACGAGTTATTTGGAGAAGATGCTGTAGTAGCAGCCGAGATTCTGGATATAGTGCAGACCTATAGAAATAATGGAGGGAGCAAGATAGAACTAGCAGGTTTCCCGTACCACTCACTAGATACCTACCTACCCAAACTTAGCCGATCTGGCCAGCGAGTAGCAGTATGTGAGCAGCTAGAAAATCCCAAAGAAGCCATAGGCATAGTAAAACGAGGTGTTACCGAGCTTATCACTCCAGGAGTATCTGCCAATGATAAAACCTACGATAGCCGCAGCAATAACTTTTTAGCAGCCATATATGAGAGTAATAGTCGTGTGGGTGTAGCCTTTGCCGACTTGAGTACAGGCGAGTTTATGGTAGCCCAAGGCAACCAAGACTATGTAGAACGTTTGATAAAAACACTGAGCCCCAGCGAAATAGTGCTGAGCAAGGCGTATCGTGAAAAATTTGATAGAACCTATGGAGACGAGCATTATAGCTATGCCATAGATAAATGGTTTTTTGAAGAAGACTACTGCAAAGAGCAGCTCAATAAGCACTTTAACATAGAGTCGCTCCGTGGGTTTGGTATAGAGCACATGGAAGAGGCTACTATAGCCGCTGGAGCTGTGATTCACTATCTCAACCAAACGCACCATACTGACCTAGAGCATATTAATAGCATAAAACGAATAGACGAGCAAAGCCATGTATGGATAGACTCATTTACTATACGTAATCTAGAGATAGTACATAGCAACCATCATACGGGGATTAGCTTGCTAGATGTGGTAGATAAAACGATATCGCCTATGGGTAGCCGATTAATGAAAAATTGGTTGGTGCTACCACTGCTAGACATAGCCGAGATAAAAGAACGCCAAGATACGGTAGAATATCTGATAGCAGATAAAGCCCTATTTGATAAAGCAACTGAGCAAATAGCTAGAATAGGCGACCTAGAACGGATAATAAGTAAGGTGGCTCTAAAAAGGATTAGTCCAAAAGAGTTACTTCACTTATCTGCTTCGCTTAAGTCCATAGCCACAGTAAAACAACTGTGTACCGATGTAGAGTGCAGACCTATAGAGACTTTTGCAGAACGCTTAAATCTATGTCAAGATTTGGTAGAGCTCATAGACACACAGATAGCGGAAGACGCTCCTGTGGTAGCTAGCAAGGGTGGCATTTTTAAAATGGGTGTGAATGAGGAATTAGATGAATATCTGAATATCTCTAAAAATGGTAAAGATTATCTGCTAGGCATAAAAGAACGAGAAGCAGAACGCACGGGTATTACTAGTCTTAAGTTAGCTTTTAACAATGTGTTTGGGTACTATCTAGAGGTAACTCATACGCACAGAGATAAGGTGCCAGAAGACTGGATTAGAAAACAAACCTTAGTAAGTGCAGAGCGGTATATAACGCCAGAACTAAAAGATTACGAAGAGAAAATACTCTCTGCAGAGGATAAAATTAGCGGAATAGAATCAACGTTGTACACTGCGTTAATAGACAAGTTAAGCGTTTATATAACGCACGTGCAGCAGAATGCACGTGAAATAGCCAAGCTCGATTGTCTATGTAGTTTCGCTAGAATATCACTTGATAATAACTATACGAAGCCAGAGATAAACGATTCAAAAAACCTCGCTATAAAGGATGGTAGACATCCTGTAATAGAGCAACAATTAGCCATAGGGGAAAGCTATATCCCCAATGATATTTTCTTAAATCAAGAAGACCAGCAGATCATCATACTCACCGGGCCTAACATGAGTGGTAAGTCGGCTATACTCAGGCAAACAGCATTGACTGTGCTACTGGCACAGGTAGGATGTTTCGTACCTGCACGCCACGCCGAAGTAGGTATAGTAGACAAAATATATACCCGTGTAGGAGCATCTGATAATATCTCGCAAGGCGAATCTACTTTTATGGTAGAAATGGTAGAAACAGCAAGCATCCTCAATAACCTAAGTGACCGAAGTCTAGTGATACTAGATGAGATAGGACGTGGTACCAGTACTTTTGATGGGGTGAGCTTAGCGTGGAGTATTGCCGAGTTTCTAAGTCAAAGCGATGAAAAGCCCAAGACACTATTTGCAACGCACTACCACGAGCTCAATGAACTAGAAAGTGCCAACGTAGGCGTAGTAAACTACTACGTGAGTACAGAGGAGAAACGAAACAAAGTAATCTTCCTACGTAAAATGAAGAAAGGCGGTAGTGAGCATAGTTTTGGTATTCACGTAGCACGTATGGCCGGTATTCCTAAGAAAGTGCTCAAACGTGCCGATCATATCCTGAAGCAACTAGAAAGCGACAGAGCGAGTATTAGCACCAAAGATTCGATAAAAAAGGTACAAGACCAAAACTACCAATTGAATTTATTTCAAATAAATGACCCTAAAACTGCAGAGCTTCTGCAAACCATCGATAAATTGAACATCGATAGCCTCACTCCTATTGAGGCTTTAATGAAATTAAATGAGATTAAACAATTACTGGAGGACTAAGGCTCTCACTTTTAGCTTGTTGTGTGCCTTTGTAGTACACGCACAGCACTCTTGGATTTACGTGGTAGACAAGTGTGATACGGAGCAAGACTACTTCACTACCCCAGTCTGTGACACGTACATAGACCAGCTCCAAAAAAAAGGTGTGTCTATAGTCGGCTCTAGCAAATGGCTCAATGCCGTTTGCATTTCTGATGCAGATTTGGGCAAGATTACGGACTTATCCTTTGTGGCACACACAAAGTCCCTAGGTCAATATACAACAGAAGAAGCACGAACAGACGAGGACTTTAGCTACGGACAAGGAGATTGGCAGATTGAGATGATGAATCTACATCGCTATCACCAACTAGGTTTTACAGGAAAAGGTGTGACTCTTGGCATATTCGATGGAGGATTTTGGAAAGTAGATAGTCTTCCCATTTTTGACTCTATGTGGGCCAATAGTCAGATAACAGCCGCTTTTGATTTTGTAGACAAAGACACCCTGCGATATAACGAAAGCACACACGGGATGCAGGTACTTGCTCTCGCAGGAATCAACTATCCAGATAGTATGGTAGGTGCCGCTCCTGGAGCTAATTTTGTGCTAGCACGTACGGAAAATACCTATTCTGAGACACACTTAGAAGAGCTCAATTGGCTCAGAGCAATGGAGTGGGCAGATAGTATAGGCGTAGATATTATTCATAGTAGTTTGGGTTATTCGCTATTTGACACGCTGCAAGGAGACTACGCCTACCAAGACATGGATGGCAATAGTACCTTGATAACCATAGCAGCAGAAACTGCAGCCGATAGAGGAATATTCATCACCAATAGTGCCGGCAATTCAGGAGATGATCCTTGGTTTTATATCACCGCTCCGTGCGATGGTAAAAACGTACTCTGTGTAGGTGCTGTAGATAGTTTTAGGCAGATATCTGACTTTAGTAGCAGAGGCCCAAGTGCAGATGGACGCACCAAACCAGATGTAGTAGCGATGGGTCGCAGCAATACTATACCCGATCCTGCTGGAATACTAAGACGAGGAAGTGGTACATCCTTTTCGGGACCGCTAGTAGCGGGTCTAGTAGCGTGTCTCAAAGGAGCACATCCAGATAAGACAAATGCTCAAGTATTTGATGCCATACTGCAAAGCTGCGATAGATATACTACTCCCGATAATGAATATGGAAACGGTATTCCAGATGCGTTAAAAGCAGATAGTGTATTAACAGAGATGCCTGTGTTAGGTGTAGACGAGCTGAAGCCGTTGGACGCTATGGTATATCCTAATCCTGTGAAAGATATACTCACCATACGCACTAATCCCGGAGCGGCCTTTACCCTACTCGATTATCAAGGCAGAATAGTACAAGAAGGAACGCTGCACAACCTAATCAATTTTGTGGATGTGAGTGACAAGATGAGCGGAGTGTATTATCTGGAGGTGAGGAGAGAAACTCGATTTAATGTGGTGAAGGTTTTGGTGGGTTCTCGATAATATTTG
>TARA_B110000967_G_scaffold16166_1_pt1 | contig 17241 bp, 18 predicted proteins | sample TARA_B110000967 | Tara Oceans TARA_B110000967 (sample SAMEA4397903) | marine metagenome | biome: Polar Biome; feature: [DCM] deep chlorophyll maximum layer (ENVO:01000326); material: water (ENVO:00002006), including particulate matter (ENVO:01000060) such as... | depth 35 m
ATGTCAAGAGCAATGTTTGAGTACACCAAAACGGTACTGAATAAGGTAAGCTTCGATGCGAATCTATTCTGTAAAGAAGTTCAAAAGGCACTTAAACGCTTATTACCATACGAAATTGAAGAATTAAAATTATTTATTCAAAACTTGATTACAACACATCCAGATTTGAAACAATGTATGGTTTATTTGAGTTAGTCTTTTTAATATAATTAAACTGTGATAAAGTGGCCGAGAGGCCACTTTTTTTACTTGGCTACCGGACTTATGATTTGAACATTTTGAAATGCAATAGCCCCCCTAATAATTCCAGAAATAATCTTGTGTAAGGCATCAATAATTTGAATTTTCAATTCACTCTTATGATAAATTAAACTCACTTCTCGAGCGGGCGATGGTTCATTAAAAAAATGTAAATTATCGCGTTCGGTTTCTTTTAAATCGAGGGTATTCAAATAGGGGAGAAGTGTCATTCCCATGCCTTCATTGGCTAGTTTTACTAACATTTCAAAACTTCCACTTTCTAATTGAAATTCATCGTGATCTTTTGATTTTAGTCCTTTACATAAATTAAGAACCCCATCTCTAAAACAATGACCATCTTCTAATAAAAGCATGTCATCAATGTCCAAATCCGAAACCTCGAGTGTCTTTTTTGAGGTTAATCGGTGGTTATTTGGAATATACCCGACAAATGGTTCGAAAAACAAGACCCGTTCTTTAATGTGTTCATTTTTTAAAGGCGTTGCAGCAATTGCAGCATCTAAATGGCCGTCTTTAATCCGTTGAATGATTTCTTCGGTGTTTAATTCTTCAATCTTTAGTTTTATTTTTGGATACCGCTTAATAAACGTTTTTAAAAACATAGGAAGAAGTGTTGGCATCACAGTCGGAATAATTCCTAATCGGAACTCCCCACCAATAAATCCTTTTTGTTGATCGACAATATCAGTAATCCGATCGGCTTCATTGACGATATTTTTGGCTTGGTTTACAATTTTCCGTCCAACCTCGGTCAATTCAATTGGTTTTTTACTACGATCAAAAATCTGAATTGCTAACTGATCTTCCAATTTTTGAATTTGCATACTTAGTGTTGGTTGGGTCACAAAGCATTTTTCGGCAGCTTTTGTAAAATTCTGATGTTCAGCAACAGCTAAAACATATTTGAGTTGAGTGATGGTCATGCGTATAGGGTTTGTACAAAGCTATCAATAAAAACTATTAATTAGGTGTATTTCAATAGATTTTTACTGTATGTGTATAAAAAAAGCGTATTCAATCGAATATGCTTTTTTTTAATTTTATAAATCCTTTAATTCACAGGGAATCCGTTGCGCAAAGTCTCCTGCTACCGCTAAGCTGCGCTTAGTGGCCGTAAACTAGCTGAAAATAATTTTTATATTTACTTCAAGCTAGACCTGCCAATCTTTGACGCCACTAAGTACAACTTAGCGGCAGCGTAAACTAGCAGCATCAGGGGTTTGCATCGAGAATAGCGATTGAATTATTGCGATTTCCATCAATTAACAAGTTAGCACCATAATTATAACTTGACCACATGGGACTATTGTTTATATGTAATGTACCTTGTGGCTCTATTGTTCCAATTCCTACATTTCCATTATATAAAATTGTCATCAAATCTCCATTACTATTACTGAACTTAAATTGACCAACAGAACTATTCTTTTTAATTTGTAGGCCAGCATTGTTGTAAGTTCCATCCGAGTAGTTGAAAAACGATGTTGTTCTGAGTCCGGCGTTATCTAATCGTAAAATTTCGGAATTCACATTGGGTACATTTATATGTAATTTAGTTTGAGGGTTAGATACTCCAATTCCTACTTTGTCTTTAGTATCAGTTACTTGAGCAAATACAAAAGTTGATAGAAACCCAATAACACTAAACGATAGTATTTTTTTCATGATAATTTTTGTTTTATAGTTTATATTTAATTTTTTTCGGCTTGCTTACAACGTCCTGCGGATATGGCTTATGTTACTTTTGCAAGCTAACTTGCAAAAGTAACATAAGCCATTAGACGCATATTCGTTATATCCGCTGTTGGCGGATAGCTTTAGGCAACGACTATGCGGTCGTACTGCAGACGTTGAGCGGAAATAGCATTAAATCAAGCAACATAGTTGCGTTTTATTGCGCGCCGGAGGCATTTCCGCTCAACTAGTATATATAAACCACTAGTGGTATTTATTTCCTTTATATTTTGTGTCGAGTGTCACAATACATCCCAAATTGGCGTGTATTGTGTCACTCTAGTTTTCTAAGTGTTCTATAATTCTATCAAAATAATATCTAAACTTCGGTTAAGCTGCTTACAAAGATTTAGACTCGGGATCTTCATCACTCAAACGTATGACATATTTTTTAAATCTCCAAAAATAGCCACAGCAATTTACGTTCTAATAACTTGACAATTAGTTGCTTGTATTTTAAAACAAATAAATATTGAGCATAAAAAAAGCGTATTCAATCGAATACGCTTTTTTTTAATTTTATAAATCCTTTAATTCACAGGGAATCCACGGTCGCGCATTAAGGCTTCAATTTTAGCATCTCGTCCTCTAAACATTTTATAGGCCTCGGCAGGGTCCATAGAGTTTCTGGGTTCAAATAAATATTTCACTAAACGCTGAGCAACCTCTTTATCATAAAATCCAGCTGGTGCTTCTTGAAAAGCTTCAGCAGCATCGGCCGTGAGGACATCCGCCCACATATAACCATAATAGGCAGTCGCATAACCTTCCCCCGAAAATACATGTCCAAAATGCGGCGTGCGATGGCGCATTGGAAGTTCGGTTGGCATTTTAAGATCTGCTAAGGTTTGTTTTTCAAATGCATCAATATCAATATTCTCTGGGTCTGCAAGGTGAAGCTTCATATCCATTAGGGCAGACGCTAAATATTCGGTGGTATCAAATCCTTGATTAAAAGTCGCTGCTTTTTTAATTTTTGCAACTAATTCTTGAGGAATGACCGCCCCTGTTTCGTGATGTACCAAAAATTGATTGATGACTTCATCGGTCGATAACCAGCGTTCTAACAATTGAGACTGAAATTCTGTATAATCTCTGACACCGCCATTTAAAGTTGGATATTTCACATTGGAGGAAAAGAAATGCAAGGCATGTCCAAATTCATGAAAAAAGGTAGTTGCATCATCCCAAGATACTAATAAGGCTTGGCCCGCTGCAGGTTTTACAAAGTTAGAGTTGTTAGAGGCTAACACTGTTTTTTTGCCATCAAAGGTCGTATGACTTCGATAGGTGGTTGCCCAGGCACCAGAGCGTTTTCCTTGACGTGCATACGGATCTAAATACCAAAGTCCAATGTGTATTCCAGAATCTTTATCAGTGACTTCCCAAACTTTTACATCTTCTTGAAATACGGGTACACTTCCGTCTGGCACTGGCGTAAACTCATAATTAAATAAGCGGCCCGCCACATAAAACATGGCATCTCTAAGTTTATCAAGTTGAAGGTATTGTTTGACTTCATCACTGTTTAAATCATATTTTGCAACTCTAACTTTTTCGGCATAAAATCGATAATCCCAGGGTTCAATGGTAATGGTATTTCCATTGGTATTGGCAACCGCTTGCATATCGGCCACTTCTTCATGAACACGCGCAATAGAGGCTGGCCATACGGCTTCCATTAAAGCCAATGCATTTTCGGGCGTTTTTGCCATACGGTCTTGTAACCGCCATTCGGCATAATTTTTATACCCTAATATTTCGACGCGTTCCCGACGTAATTTTAGAATTTGAGCAATGAGACTATTGTTGTCATATTCATCGCCATTGTCGCCTCGTGAGTAATAATTAGTCCAAACCTGTTTTCTTAAAGCTCTGTTTGTTGAGTACGTCAAAAAGGGATCCATAGAAGATCGCGTATTGGTAATCGCAAAAAGGTTTTCTTTTCCTTTTTCGGAAGCAATGGCCGCAGCCGATTTTATGAATCCATCTGAAAGTCCGTCCAACTGATCGGCTTTCAAAAAGGTCACATAGTTTTCTTCATCATGAAGCACGTTATCTGAAAATGTATTGTAGAGGGTCGATAATTCTTTATCAATGGCCGCATAGCGTTCTTTTTTTGCGGCATCTAACTCTGCACCACGCATTTCAAATCCTTTATATGTGAGTTCGACCACCCGTTGTTGGTCGGCTTCTAAGGGCGTTTTTAAAGAGGCGTCGTAAACCGATTTAATGCGATTGAAAAGCGCCTTGTTTTGACTGATGCTTGACGAAAATTCAGAAAGCTTTGGAGCCAATATAGCTTGTATGTCTCTAAATTCTGGCGAAGACATATTAGAACTCATGATGCCGTAATACGAAAAAACGCGGTCCAATTCTGCTCCCGATCGTTCCATCGCAGCGATGGTGTTTTCAAACGTTGCTACGTCACTTGAATTGGCAATCGCTTCAATCTCAGAAAGGTTGAGTTCCATGCCTTTTTCAACGGCGGCTTGAATGTCGCTAACATTCATTTGATCAAATGCAGGTACGCCGCCATAGGGGCCTTCCCATTTTTGTAATAATAAATTATCTTCTGGTTTCATAGTTTCTTTACAACTTGTCATAAGCGTTATGAGACTCAAAACAAGCAGTTTGGCGTAAGAGTTAGCGATTCGTGTTTTCATTAGATAAGATTTTAATGATTGGTTACGTTTGACAATGTACTTAAATTAAGTTAGTACTTATTCTAAAATTTCAATTTTTCGAATGAATACATTTTGAAGCGGCCAGTCCGAGCCGTCTGTTGGAACGGCTGCAATTTTATCGACCACATCCATCCCGTTTATAACGGTTCCAAAAACGGTATAATCGCCATCTAAATGATGAGCGCCTCCTTGTTGTTGTACAATAAAAAACTCAAAAGGAGAGGCTAGTTTATAAGGGTTTTCTATACTACTACTTGGCATACTCACCATTCCACGATTGTGTTTGAAGCCTTTGTCATGATCATTTGGAAGTAAGTATTTCCCAATTTTTTGACGTTTTCGCAAGGTAGGTCGATCATCGCTATTGCCACCTTGAATGACGAAATTGGGAATGACTCTGTAAAACTGTGTTTGGTCGAAATATTTTTTTTTGGTGAGGTAAATAAAATTGGAGCGGTGAAACTTTGTCGCTTCAAACAATCGAATGTCAATTAATCCATAATCAGTGGTGATTCTTACAGTCGTTTCTGAATGTTTCTTATCATACGCTAAGAAAAATTCCATCACATTTTTATCATTCAAAATAAAATCAGATTCTTTTTTTTCTGGACGAATCTCTTTAGTGAGGGGTGTAGTTGAGCTTTTTTTAGTCTCTATTTTATTCACTTTAGTTTTCTTATCTTCACAACTAAATAGTGTACTACCTAAAAATAAAATGATTAATATTCGCATGGAGACCACTGGTTTTTAGAACTGTAATATATGAGATTTAAAGCATTTGAAAAAGCGATTTCTGAAATAAATAAACAGAGTTTACCAGGCTTAGAGGCGCAGTTAAAAATGGCGCCTTCGTTTCGAAAAAAATTAATGGAGCAGTACAAGGAAGATCGTAAAACGGCCAAATTAGCGGCTGTACTTGCCTTATTTTACCCGAGTAACAAAGGAGATACGCTTTTAGTTTTAATATTAAGAAAATCCTACAAAGGCGTCCACTCCGCCCAAATTGGCTTCCCTGGAGGAAAACCAGAACCAGAAGATACTTCTTTAAAAGCCACGGCTTTGAGAGAGACTTGGGAAGAGATTGGTGTTCCATCGAATAAAATCACTGTTTTACGGGAATTATCCTCTATTTATATCCCGCCTAGTAATTTTCAAGTTTATCCTTTTTTAGGGGTCGCGCATGCACCCTTAACTTTTGCGCTTCAAGCATCTGAAGTTGATGCGGTTCTGGAAGTATCTTTAGCTGATTTTATGAACGACAACTCTGAAGTAGTGTCGGATGTTTTATCGGCGGAGGGTTTATCTTATGAAGTGCCAGCATTTACATTAAACAACCATATTGTTTGGGGGGCTACGGCGATGATGCTCATGGAAATTAAAACGATGTTAAATAAAATTTTTAAAAAAATAGCGTAGGTTTGCAAAACCAATTTCAACAATCTATATGGGTTTATTAAAAAAAAATATATTCGGTCAATATCTATTTCTCAAAAAATGGGTCATTCGTCTTGCAGGTGTATTAAGTCACCGACGCTATCGAGGGTTTAATGAGCTTCAAATAGAAGGGTCTGATATTTTACGAAATTTACCTCAGAACAACGTTTTGTTTATTTCTAATCATCAAACGTATTTCGCAGATGTGATGGCGATGTTTCATGTATTTAATGCAGCCCTGAGTGGGCGCGATGACAATATTAAAAATGTAGGCTATTTGTGGGATCCAAAATTGAATGTTTATTTTGTTGCTGCTAAGGAGACGATGAAGTCTGGATTACTTCCAAAAATATTTGCGTATGCAGGTTCTATAAGTATTGAACGTACTTGGCGCGCTTCTGGCGAAAATGTCAATCGACAAGTTAAAATGAGTGATATTTCTAATATTAATAAAGCCTTAAATGATGGGTGGGTTATTACGTTCCCACAAGGAACCACAACGCCTTTTAAGCCCATTCGAAAAGGAACGGCTCATATTATTAAACACTACAAGCCTATTGTTGTGCCGATTGTAATTGATGGGTTTCGACGTTCATTTGATAAAAAAGGGATTCGTGTAAAGAAGAAAAATATTCTTCAAACCATGGAAATTAAAGCCCCTTTGGAGATAGATTATGAGAACACATCAATCGATCAAATCGTAGAAAAAATTGAGTATGCTATCGAGCAACATCCTTCATTCTTAAAGGTTATTTCTCAAAAAGATCTTATAGAAACGGAGTCTCTTAATAAAAAAAGAAACTGGTAATTTTAGAATGCTTTTTCTAGCGCTTTCAAATCTTTGTAGTTCGATTTCAATCGCTTTAGTAAAAGCCCATAAATCAGATAATAAAACCCTATCAAAACGGCTGCAATGACGGCCATTGCGAGCACACTTAATCCCACAACTATTAAATAAAATATATAAATATTATTGGCGCCCTCAGATTTGATATTCGTAAGCATCGTTTGGACTTCTGGGTTGTTTGTCAGTTCGATATAGACTCCCAAAACAATAGAAATACACATAAACCCAAGATTGAAAATCACGTATTGCTTAACTGTTTTACGAGTTTTTAAAATTTGTTCCATCAACATTTTTGTATTGTCTGTTGCTGAAATACTTTTGTAGTTTTTATAAAACAAATAGAAAAAAACAAATAGAACCAAATACCCAAAAATAGTCAAAGGAAAAAAAATGTGTTCAACATTATAGCTTTTCATTTTTTCTAAACTCTCAGCACCATCAAATAGAAATGAAATCAGGGTCCATGCCGAAAACTCTAAAAGACTTATAATGAAAATCCACTTCACGATCGAAGACGATTTCTTATTAATTAATTTATAAAGTTGTTCATTATTTAGGGTTGGATAGTTCGTAGAAGACTTATCCCAATCTTTTTTCAGTAGTTCTAATTCATCCATAATTAAGAATTTAACTGGGTTTTTAATTTCGTTTTAATACGATTCATACGTACGCGTGCATTGACTTCGCTAATTCCTAGTGTTCCACTAATTTCTTTATAATTTTTGTTTTCTAAATACAAGAAAACAATTCCTTTATCGATATCGTTTAGTTTTCGTACGGCACCATATATAAGTTTCAGTTGTTCGTCCTTGGTATCATCATATTCTTCATAGGATAATTTATATTCCACCGATTCGATCCGTTGACTTTGTACGTGTCGTAAGGATTTTCGATATAAAGTAATGGCCGTATTTAATCCGACGCGATACATCCATGTACTAAATTTAGAGTCGCCTCTAAATTTAGGAAACGCTTTCCATAACTGAATTGTAATTTCCTGAAACAGATCTTTATGAGCATCAGAATCATTTGTGTAGATCCTACAGATCTTATGTACAATGTTCTGGTGTTCCTGTAAAAGGGTTACAAAATTTTGTTCTGTTACTGATTTCAAATTGGTTATCTAGTTGAAATATTAGTATCTCAATTTACTAATTTGTTACACTTATTATTAAAAATTATAAATCTTTTTTAAGAAGTTCTCCCGCTTCAATCTTGAACGGTAATTGATTTTGTCGAGGTGGATATAAACAAGTCGTGAATTCGGAGAACGCACAAGGAGGATTGTATAGGTAGTTAAAATCTAAACGAATGCTGCCATTTGTATCGGGCAACTCAAGATACATATAACGTCCACCGCCATACGTAGTTTCTCCGGAGGTTAAATCGGCAACCATGAGGAAGCCTTCACTTCCAACATCTAATGTGTAATTATTTTTTTTGTAGGTAAAATGAACTTGTCCAATAAAATCAGTGACCTCCTTGATCCCTAATTTTGAAGCGACGGTTTCTTGCTGAGCGGTTTCAAAGTATTTAAAGTTGGCGTCGAAAATAAAATCTGAATTTACATCAGAACTTTTAAACCCTTTAAACGCTTTTATAGCGAAGTTTTTAGAATCCCAAACTCTTAGATACAGTGAACCAGAACGTGTGATGACTTGCCATTTCAGATCTTTGTAAATGAGTTTAATTGAGTTTCCGTTCGCATCAATAGTTAGGGCTAAAGTTTCGATTTGATCGCCAGTTTCAGTGGATACTTTTATATTTTTTGCAGCCTGAAATTTAAGACCTTTTTCTGATAACTGGATGCTACCAATCGTAGGAGGCACGTATTCAATATTGAAAACAAATTGATTTGAAGCTGCTTTTCCAAAGGAGTTAGAAATAGAATCTAATTTAAATAATCCTGTCAATTCTAAGTATTTGACACGATTTTTGGATCTCAGTTCTCGATTTTGGTTCAGAGCAATTAAATAGTCCGAATCCAATACCACGTTTTTATTTGTGTGATTACAATTAAAAAAGAGTCCTATAAGTAAGCTGATTATAACCCCCTTTTTCATAGTTCTTATTTTTTCGGAGTGGTATTCGCCGCTTTTGGAGGCATTGGTCCTCTTAAGTGAATGATTAAGCCGTCTAAGAAATTTCTTAAAAATTGATCGCCACATTCCATATATTTTGGGTGGGTTTCATTTCTAAAAATAGCATTGAGTTCACTTTTGGTGATTTTGAAGTCCTTTAAACTGCAAATTTTTACAATATCATCGTCTCTTAATTTATGAGCGACTCTAAGTTTTTTAAAAATATCGTTATTGTTTAATCCCATAACAACAAAGGTACGTATTTTTAAAACTTATTCTTCAACTCTATTGTCGTCAAATGCTGAGGGCAGAAGTTTTGGAATAAACTTAATAAACAATGGTAATAAAAAGGCCCCACCTGGCAACATAAATATGGCGAGGCTAGGGATGGACTTCAGGATATCCATAAGTTGAACTTGCATTTGTTTTTGCTCGTCCTTACTGAGGTTTCTAACGGTTGACTGCGATAATAATTGTACTAATTCTTTGCTTTCTTTTAGTTCTTTATAGAGCCGCTTGCTATTTCTCGAAATCAGCTTTCGAACTAGTAGACTAGAGTTGTCATAAAAACTTTGAACAAGGTTTTTTGAGCTCAAAAGTGCGATTTTATTTTTATGCATTGCATAAAAAGTATCGATCGCTGTTTCAGCGTCTATAATTTGTGCTTTTGAAACGTTTAAGGCAGCCCCTAATTTATTTAAAAATTTCTCTTCTTCGGAATCAATTCGGAAATCACTCCAGGTGGCCATACACACTAGATCTAGATAAAAAAGGGCTTCAATTTCGCAGTCAATCGATTTAATATTTGGTGTATAGTTCTCATCTGATTTTTCAGTAAACCGAAGCGATGCTTCTAATAACTTTATCAAACTATGGTCGTAGTCATTTTTATCGGATTTAGAATTCAAAGCATTTACCACCAATATTCGAATAGAATTTTCGATTCGCTTTAGCGCTTTTGTCGTTTTTTTCTGGTTTTTCAAAAAAATACGATAGGCGATCACATCCACAAAAAGCAAGGAATTAGTTACAAAATAACTAAAATTTTTAGTAAATAAGTTGTTGTCTATGTGGATGCGTTTGTGGATAATAGACTCTAAATCAGTCCCAAGAACTTTATTTATAAGGGTTGATTTATGAAACTTTATTTCTTTATAAAATGCCCATAAACTCACTTCAAAATTTTGAGAAGTATCTGAGTTAGAATAGACGGCATAGAAGGCACTTAAAAGATTTATTTTACAACGCTCTTCTTTAGTATAATCAGGGTTATCAGGAATCAGGTCCAGCGTAATGACATTGCTTCCATACACAAATCCCACAGTTCTGAGTTTTGGGTATAGGACTTCAAGCGATTCAAAAGGGCTCTCTGAATTCGTCTCAAGTAGTTTTATCAGTTTATGGATCCAACCTCTTCCCGATGGGTTCATTTTGTGGACATTTAGTATACAATTAAAATGCTAAGTTGAAGACCTCACTTTATATAGATAGTGTTTAGCTGTGTACTTATTCGATTATTCCTGCACAACTGACTCTGCTTCCTGCAGCACCAGAAGGTTGGGAACTGTAGTCATCGGTTCCTTGATGGATAATAACGCCTTTTCCAAGAATATCTTTTGCGGGATCGCCACAACCAATACACCATTCATCAGTACTGAATTCTACGACCGTTTCAGCGTCGTTTTCAACCATAAAATTACCGATATCTCCTTTGTGGTACCCAGTTTCAACACCCCATTTTCCATGCGGTTGGTTGGTGGGATTCCAATGGCCACCAGCAGATTTCCCGTCAACAGAGCTACAATCACTCGTTTGGTGAATATGAATCGCATGTAAGCCTTCTGATAATCCGGAAATCTTGGCATTCATTTTTACCATGCCATTCGTTTCAGTAAAAAGAACGACACCACTGACATTGCTGTCACTTTTTGGGTTTAAGCTAATGGAAAGAGTTTTTGATTTTTGAGCGTTCTCAACATTTTCTATTGTTTTGGATGTTTTTGAATCTGATTTTTTAGGTTCAGATTTACAAGCTATAATCAATACACTAAGGGCGAATAAGGAAATTAAGTTTTTCATAATTTAAAAATTTATTTTATCGAAAGTTAATTAAAAAATCAGAACCTTCGGATTTTATTGTTTAATAATTTTGAACCGTTTAGATTTTGTCTAACGACTTGTCACGTAAATTTTAGAGTGACTGTAGGTTTATTTTTTTGGTGAGTTGGCTGCTTGGTTTAAACCGAACCACTTGTTTAGAAGGGATGAAAATAGGGGCGTTGGTTCTCGGATTTCTTCCATTACGAGCGGTTCTTTCATAAACAGACCAACTTCCAAACCCTTGCAGACTCATTCGTTTACCATCCATTAAAGTCTCACTTATGCCGGTTACCAAGGCTTCTAGTGCTTTGTTCGCAGCGGATCGAGAAATACCAGCATTCAGGGCCATTTGGTCAATCAAGTCGTTTTTTGTCATGTGTACTAGTTATTAAATCATTTTAGCATTTTCATCAAATGTAAACCCATTTAAAAAAGAGACGGCATCCATTTGTCGTTTTCCAGGGAATTTAAAATTGATGAGTTCAATAAATCCACCCTTAACGGCGACCTTTATTGCTTTTTTAGAAATTATGAGGTGTCCAGCTTTAAATTCGTGTGGTTCAGAATGTTTCACAACCTCATACAGTTTAATATTTAAAAGAGCCTCGCCATTGGACAAAAGTCCCCAAGCAGCAGGGTAGGGATGGAGTCCCCGAACCTGGTTATAAATCGCGTCCATTGTAGTATTCCAATCCACTTTACAATTTTCCTTATTTAACTTATAAGCCGTTTTGGTTTCTTTTAGAGGTTGCGTCGTGGTTTTTACGGTTCCATCTTCAATGGTTTTGATGGTTTTTAAGACCAATTCACTTCCTAAATGCATCAGTTTATCATGTAATTCTCCTGCATTTTCTGTAGGATGAATGTCAATTTTAGATTGTAAAATAACCGCTCCTGTATCAATTTTTTCATCAATAAAAAAGGTGGTAACACCCGTTTCGTTTTCTCCGTTGATAATCGCCCAGTTTATCGGGGCAGCCCCTCGATAATCAGGGAGTAAAGAGGCATGTAAATTAAAGGTTCCTAAATCGGGCATTTGCCACACAACTTTTGGGAGCATTCTAAAGGCCACCACAATTTGAAGATTGGCTTTTAAATTTTTTAAATCATTCAAAAAAGAATCTTCTTTTAAGTTAGTTGGCTGTAAAATGGTCAACCCTTTAGACTTAGAAAACACTTTGACGGCCGATTCATGAAGTTTTTGACCTCTTCCAGCAGGCCGATCGGGAGCAGTGATAACCCCTACAATCGTGTATTTATGTTTCAAAAGCCCCTCTAATATAGTGACTGCAAACTCTGGAGTCCCCATAAATACAATACGAATGTCTTCTTTTTTCATAACGTTTTGAGTTGGTATGTATTTCTTTCTGTAATTTCAATTAGCCCTCTTTCCAAAAGATTCGCTAAAATAGCGGTTAATGTGTCGCGACCAAATGAACTTAAGGTTTCAAGTTTTCGAGACGAGAGCGAATCTTTTTTTAGCAAAGTTAAGATTGTTTGAGTATCATTTTTAGAAAATGAATTGTTTTTTGAACGTTCCAAACAACTCGAACAAATCCCACATGCTTTTGAATCTGTTTCTTCAAAATATGAAAGTAGTTTTTGACTTTTACAAATGCCATCATTTTTGACATAATCAAATACGGATTGAAGCTGTGCTTTTTTTAAATCGTGTTGTTGGGTTACAATCTTTGAAATTCTATGAATTGTTTTATCGTCTTCTCGCGGTTCTATAAACGTAATTTCAGCATCGGTTTTAGAAGCTTCGAATGCCACAATTTCAGCGGTGTTTAAAGCCGTTAATTCTGCAATGACTTGAGCTTCTGTTAGGTTTGTTTTTTTAGCAATGACCTGGGTGTAAATTTCTGTTGAATGCTCAAAGACCCCTTCATGCGTTCTTAAAATAACCTTAATAATTAGAGCTTGTTTTGGATGTTTTTCAAGGTAATTGAACAAGGCCGTATTTCCAATTTTAATCTGGATAAAGGCCGTGTTTTTAAATCGTTCTTCTAACGTAATAATACTGGTACGATCTAGGATTCGGAGCGCATTATAAGTCAATGCAGAAGGGAGTTTATAGGTGCTGCAAAATAATTTAAAGTTAAAACTATGAACTGCGTTCACGCCTTCACCATACGAAATTTGGAAATAATTACACAGTCGCTTATAAATAGTTTTTAAATAGTTTATATCTGGTAAAGCATTAATATATTGATTTTTAGAATCCGTTTCATCCGAAGTATTCCGAAGAATCACAGCGTATGCATTTTCATTATTTCGTCCCGCTCGCCCAGCTTCTTGGTAATAGCTTTCTAAACTTTCAGGTAAATTATGATGAATCACGGTTTGTACATTTGCTTTGTCAATTCCCATTCCAAAGGCATTGGTAGCCACCATGACTTGATTTTGATTCGTGGTCCAAAGATCAAATTGGGTGTCTTTTTCTTTCGGACTTAACCCGCCGTGATAGTAGCCGCTTGTAATTCCAATCTTATTTAAATAGTTTGAAATTTCAAGCGTAGCTTTTCGATTTCGAACATAGATAATAGAAGTTCCCGAATATTTTTTTAAAATTTGAACCGTTTTGAAGTATTTATCTTCACAATCCAAGGTCAAATAAGCCAAGTTAGGGCGTACAAATGAGGTCTTCAAAACTTGAGGTGCAATGCAATCCAATTGGATACAAATGTCGTCGATCACTTTGGACGTCGCTGAGGCCGTTAACCCAATGACATTTACAGTAGGGTGTAAGATTCTGAGGGATTTAATCTCTCTATAAGCGGGTCTAAAATCATGTCCCCATTGACTAATACAATGCGCTTCGTCGACCGCAATTAGATTAACATTCATTTGTTTGAGCCGTTCTTGAACTAAATCTTGTTGCAGCCGTTCGGGAGACAAGTAGAGGAATTTATAATTCCCATAAATACAATTATCCAACATCCGATCAATATCATCGTAACTAAAACCACTCGTAAGAGCCATGGCTTTAATCCCTTTTGCTTTTAGTGTATTGACTTGATCTTGCATCAATGCAATGAGTGGCGATACCACAATACAAATACCGTCTTTGATAAGTGCCGGTATTTGAAAACAAACCGATTTTCCGCCACCCGTTGGTAGAAGTGCAATACAGTCTTCATTCGCTAAAACCGCTTCTATGATCGCTTCTTGTTGGGGTTTAAATTCTGAAAACCCCCAATAGTGTTCCAATAGTTCAATTGGATGCTTCATTCATGAGAATTTAAATGATTTTTAATAAATTCAATGCGTTCTTCAACGGTTCCAAAAGGAGTGTCAATAATGGTATATCCGTGTTCCGTGTAAGATTTAACTAGAAAGTCATGAATGATAAGGGCTTGTTCAAATGTTTCATAACGTTCATTGTCTTGCTCATAAATTGCTTTCCAGGGTTTTAAGATGAATACCTTGTCATACTGATGTTGACTACAAATCGTTTTAAAAGATTCTGGATAGCTGCTTTTTAAATAGTCTAAATACGCCACAACATCTGGGAGACCACGATCAAAAAACACAAATTTATCAGAAAGTTTGTCTGCATCTAAAAACTGTTTTTGACGTCCCAATAAGAGTTGTTCACTAAATAATAAAGGATCTTCCAAAAACAATTGCTCAATACCTTTTTCTTGTGCTTCGAGGGTAATTTGTCTAGAAATTTCTTCCATACAATAATAGCCTTTTGCCTTAAGGGCATTAATTAAAGTTGTTTTCCCAGTACCAGGACCACCAATCAATGCTATTTTTTGAGTATTCAAGTTGTTTTATTTAATTCATGTAAAATTCGTGATTTAAAAGGGAAATAAAAAATCAGGATATAATGTATATTTGCTGACTTAGAGTTAAACAATGGATAAATCATCTAACCCAGAAGCGTTTTATAACAATTTAAAAGAAAAGTTATACGATACCGCCATATGGCCTTCTGAATATTTGTATAAGTTTATTGTCAAAACAGACCTTTCAAAAATCAAAACGATTGAGTCTATTTTTGATAATATGGGAGCGGTAATCCATACGATTCCTTCCAAAAAAGGGAATTACACAAGCGTTTCAATTAACGTAGTAATGCGTACTCCTGAGGCTGTAATAGTAAAGTATAAAGAAGTTGGAAGCCAAGTTGAAGGTGTTATTTCCCTGTAAATATGCTGCTTTTAATCAACTTTTAAAATACTATTAGACTCACACTATTTTTTTGTATTTTGCAAACACTTAATTTTTTAAAACAAAGATCGCCTACATGACAGCGTTAACAGATCAACTAGAATATAATACAGAACGAGAACACTTAATCATTCCTGAATACGGAAGACATTTACAGAAAATGATTAACCATGCCGTGGCTCAAGACTCTAAAGAAGAACGGAATCGCCTCGCAAAGGCTATTATTTCTGTTATGGGAAACATGCAACCTCACTTACGTGATGTGCCTGATTTTCAACACAAACTTTGGGATCAATTATTTATTATGTCTGATTTAAAATTAGATGCAGATTCTCCTTTTGAGAAACCAACAGAGGAAATGTTAAGCATAAAGCCAGCGCCTTTAAAGTATCCTCAAAACTTTCCGAAATACCGTTTTTATGGAAATAACATCAAAACCATGATTGATGTGGCCAACACTTGGGAAGTTGGTGAAATGAAAGAAGCTTTGGAATATACCATTGCCAATCACATGAAAAAATCATTCCTAAATTGGAATAAAGATACGGTAGAAGATGTGGTTATTTTTGGACATCTTTTTGAATTATCGGATGGAAAGATTGACTTACGTAATAGTAAGGAAGCGTTAAGTGAAGTGTCTAGTTTACTAAAGGTACAACGAAAATTCACCTCTCAAAAGAAGCCTACCAAAAAGAATAACAACCATCAAAGAAATAGAAAACGTTACTAATATCCATGTAGATTTGGATTTCAGGACACTTACTACTCATTAAAATCACTCAACATTGAAAACTTTTAAAATTGAAGGCGGACACCAATTAAAAGGGGCCATTCAGCCACAAGGTGCCAAAAATGAAGCCCTTCAAATATTATGTGCCGTTATATTGTCTCCCGATAAAATTACGATTCACAATATTCCCGATATTATTGATGTCAATAAGCTTATTGCGTTATTAGGAAAACTGGGCGTTAAAGTTGAAAAGTTAGCAAAAGGCAGTTATTCTTTTCAGGCCGATGCGATTAATTTAGAGTATTTAGAAACGGAAGCTTTTAAAGTTGATGGTCGTGGTTTACGTGGATCCATCATGATTGTAGGGCCGCTTTTAGCGCGCTTCGGAAAAGGATATATTCCAAAACCAGGCGGAGATAAAATTGGCCGTAGACGTTTAGACACGCATTTTGAAGGGTTTATAAAGCTAGGGGCCAACTTTAGATACAACCGAGAAGATCATTTCTATGGGGTCGAGGCAAAAGAACTTAAGGGGACTTATATGTTGCTCGACGAAGCCTCTGTCACTGGGACCGCCAATATTGTGATGGCTGCCGTTTTAGCCACAGGAACCACCACTATATACAATGCTGCTTGTGAACCCTATTTACAACAACTTTGTAAAATGCTCAATAGAATGGGCGCCAAAATCTCGGGAATTGGCTCAAATATGCTCACCATTGAAGGAGTTAAAACCTTGGGAGGTACCGAACATACGATGTTACCCGATATGATTGAAATTGGGAGTTGGATCGGATTAGCGGCAATGACTAAAAGTGAATTAACGATTAAAAATGTCAGTTGGGATGATTTAGGTGTGATTCCAAATGTGTTTGGAAAATTAGGAATTACCATCGAAAGAAAAGGTGATGATATTTTTATTCCTGCGCATACAGACGGCTATGAAATTCAAAACTATATTGACGGATCAATTTTAACCATTTCGGATGCCCCTTGGCCTGGATTTACACCCGATTTATTAAGTATTATTTTGGTGGTTGCAACACAAGCAAGAGGCAGTGTACTTATCCATCAAAAAATGTTTGAAAGCCGTTTATTCTTTGTCGATAAGTTGATTGATATGGGCGCAAAAATTATCCTTTGTGATCCACACCGTGCGTCTGTGATTGGACATGATTTTAAATC
>TARA_B110000967_G_scaffold101627_1_pt1 | contig 17240 bp, 15 predicted proteins | sample TARA_B110000967 | Tara Oceans TARA_B110000967 (sample SAMEA4397903) | marine metagenome | biome: Polar Biome; feature: [DCM] deep chlorophyll maximum layer (ENVO:01000326); material: water (ENVO:00002006), including particulate matter (ENVO:01000060) such as... | depth 35 m
GTTTCCTTGCCCTGGATATTAATTTTAGCTATTTCTGACATTACTTTTAATATGATTTTTAATTGAGTTGAACTTCGCAAATTTATCGCTTTGACCCTGATTATAAAAGGTAAACAACGATTATTTCAACTGCATATTCTTAAAATGACTTAAAATTCTTTGACCTGAGTACTCACCAGTTTATATATCCACTGTCAAATCCTTGTATTTTATGCTGATAAAAATAAAAAATACCTGATTTAATTTAAAATTCAGTTGATTTGTCTAAAGCATAAATTCAATAACAAATACATCATGTCAGAAAATATAGTAGATATACTGGAACGATTAAATAACAAAGCTGCTTTAAAGCAGCACGTATACCGCAATACACTCACTACATTTAACGAACTCAAAAAATGTGCGAAGGAAATAGCCGAGCACTTGACTCCTCAAGTAATAGAAAAGGATGAAAACCTGGAGGTAGAATTGGTAGAGGTAAGTGATTTTGAATTTCACCTAAAATTTAGTGGCGATACCATTTCATTTATTATGCATACAAATGTATTTAGTTTCCCTCCAGAGCATCTTGTAGGTAAAGACGACTATGTACTAGAAGCTCCCACTCGAGGCTATTGCGGAATGATACAAGCATATAACTTCTTATCAGATTCCCTTAAATATGATAGACTTACAGATGTGGGATACTTACTTGCTCGTTTATTTATCAATTCTGAAGGACACTTCTACGTAGACGGGCAACGTCAGTTAGACTTCTTATATAAAGATTTTGCAAAGCAAGAAATAGAAACAGAGGCTATCATAAAAATAATAGAGCAAACCATGCTTTATGCTCTTGACTTTGACCTCTATGTCCCTCCTATGAAATCTATGAGCGAGATCACTCTTCAGCAAAAACAACTGTTTAACAATGCAGGCGGATTTGCTACAGGCAAACGATTGGGTTTTAATACGGAGTAACGTTGATAATAGAATGACTGTTTAATAAAACAGTTGAATAACTCAGTAAGACATCCTATTGTTGTCCATTCTTCTCCATCCACTCTACTCCATTTGCAGTAGCCTTAAATGAGCTTTCTCGCATCTTATCGCTATCATAGAGCCAAGGCATACTGTTTTGCTCATTAGCTGCTATAAGTAACTTATAATGCAGGAGATTTTTAACAGCATCTCCTATGACGCTCACCTTGGTCTCAGTGAGCACCTCAGCTACTATACTTTCAAAGGCTTCTGGGAATATACATAGTTGTAATATCTCAGCCTCCAACTCAGGAAGCTCTATTAGCGTAATTTTCTTTCTTTCCATTTGTATTTTAGTACTTGAGATAGTGGTGGTATGATAGCCATATATAGTAGGTGAAACGGTTGCCCGAGTAGAATGTTTGTAAACCACAGCCCCCTATCAAAAAATGGAGTGAACCCACTATAAAACTTGTCTTCTGCTAGCACCTTGAGTAGCACTAAAAAAGCTCCTGCCGTAGCTCCCACGGCAGTAAAAGACAATAGAGACCCAAGCACAAGTACATTGTACATCCAGACACCAGTAAGTATCCATGTGTTTTGTTTGATATCATAGTCTCCATTTTTACTCGCCCATCTAAGTCTCTGATGCCAAAATGCCGAGAGGCTACTTGGTCCTTCTGTCCTTACTATAGCATCCTTATTCTTAATAAAAGAAATGCTTTCGGCATCTTTCAGAAAGGCACTTTGCAATAAAAATACATCATCTCCACTAGCTGTACTCTCATTTAGATCTACATCCGAGACCAAACTCCTTCGATACCCTAAGTTAGCCGCATTGCAAATCATGGGCTTACCCCACTGTATATGAGCTGCCCCTATAGCTATTAATGCCTCAAAATCCAAAGCTACTATCCGTTTCCAAAAGTTAGCTGAATGATGGAACTGCACGGGACCGCACGCCAGATTGATAACTGGGTTATTAAATACACAAAGCATAGCTTTCAGCCAATGAACAGGAAGGATACAATCCGCATCCGTCTGGAGTATGATATCACTAGTACACTTTTCCCACCCTAGCCGTATGGCTGATTTCTTACCAGAGCGTTCTGTTTGGTGTATTAATCTAATATCTAATTTACCCTGATAATTTTCTATCAACTGCTCTCCACCGTCTGTGGAGTGATCATTTATACATATAACATGTACACTGTGCTCTGCACTCTCAAGGTGTTCTAAAGAATCTAACAAAGTAAGCAGATTTTTAATCTCATTTCTAAATGGAATCAAGATAGTCACACTAAAACTTTGCTTCGTAGTATATGCTGATTCTTCTACATCAGACCACAGCTCACTATACTTACTCAGTAAGCTATAATAGGCTACTCCTGCTGCTAATACTATGGCTATATAGACTATCATCTCTGACGTATAGTACTAATAAGTAAATAAACCGTGCCAAATAAACCCGGCAAAATGAGGTTAATAAACCAAAGGCTTGTAACTGCCTGCAGAATAGGCGCATCAAGTAAAAAACTACCAAATAACAACTGCGATACCACTACCCTCACACCTACATCTGAGATAGCCGGGACGGGCACTAAACTCTGCATTAAATATGCTGCAGGAACGAGTAATAGAGTTTCTATGGGCAGTGCAAAATCAGAGAATAATTGCAGGAGAAGATAAAACTGTGTGGCAAATGCTAAGTAACGAATAAATGCTATCTGTACTACCACAAGATAAAGCTTACGGTCATACTTTTTTATCATATTCAGTGTATCAGCTACGTTTTTCGGTACGTATTTTTTGATTAAACGCAGCACACCTTTAATGTAGTAGAGTACTAAGATAATCACACACATAAAGACCATAACAGATGATAGTTTGCCATTCTCAGAAAACAAGTCAGCACCAAAATCTGTACATAGCAACACCCCTCCTATACTTAATAAACCTAGCGAATAGGTCATCATTACTTGGGCTAAATTACCAGCTACAGTGGCAATCACTACTTTTACGGGATTGAGTCCCTTAAGCAATAACCCCCTTCCTATATACTCGCCTGTACGTGCTGGAGTGAAATTACTGATGGCCATTCCCCCTAGAATAATTAAAAATGATTTGAAGTTAGATAAATGAGCCTCTCCCGCTATAAGCAGTTTAAACTTTTGAGCCTCAGCATTCCAATTTACAAAAGCTAAGATTACTATTAGTAAAAACAGTATCGGTTTTTTTTGAATATCAACTCCTATGTCGGCTATCAAGTTCGAATCTAACCCAGCTATTTGCTGATAGAAAAAGTAGAGTGACAGAGCACTGAAAACCCATTTTAGCCATGGGTAAAATCGTTTATAGCCTACTGATGTTTTATTTTGGCTCACGTGTGTATTATCTTAGGGATGCTATGGAGTACCTTTGTGCTAATAGTGGCGAAAGATAACAATTACGATAAGATAATACTGGGAATAGACCCAGGTACTAATATAGCAGGATACGGAATAATAGGCATCACTAAGAACGACATGAGTCTAATTAGTATGGGTATATTTGATCTTCGTAAAGAAAAGGACTATGCGAGTAAACTCAAGTCTATCTTCGAAAAATGCACTCAATTAATGGAAACTTACCTACCAGATGAAGTAGCACTAGAAGCACCTTTTATGGGTAAAAACCCACAAAGCATGCTGAAGCTCGGCAGGGCACAAGGTGTAAGTATGGCCGCTGCACTAAATCGCAATATCCCTGTTTTCGAATACGCACCAAAACGTATAAAACAAAGTGTAACTGGCAAAGGAACAGCAAGCAAGGAACAAGTAGCAGGAATGGTAATGTCTCTGCTCAAACTAAAAACTAATCACAGTAAGTTAGACGCCACAGATGCTGTAGCTGTCGCCATCTGTCACCATTTCATGTATAAACCTGGAATGATCCAACCCACGGAGAGTTATGGTAGTTGGAGTAGTTTCATAGCTAAGAACCCAGACAAACTAAAATAGTTTAACTTTTAGTATATGCTTCTGCTATCTGCGAAGCAAGCTCTTTCATTCGCTCTTCTGACACTACTATCTTAGGACTCGCAAAATTAATGTCCGCTACGCTCTCTATAGGGACCAAGTGTATGTGAGTATGCGGAACTTCTAGACCTATCACTGCTACCCCAATACGTCTACAAGGAACCACTAACTCTATAGCCTTGGCTACTTTTTTAGCAAACACATTTAGCTCTGCTAGGGTGTCATCCTCCAAATCAAATATGTAATCCACAGCCTTTTTAGGTATGACTAGGGTATGCCCTTCTTTCAACGGAAACACATCCAGAAACGCTAAGAAATCGTCCGTTTCTGCTATTTTGTAGCTTGGTATTTCACCTGCTACTACTTTCTCAAAAATGGTCATTAGATACTTACTTCTAGTATCTCATACTCTATTATACCTGCTGGCACCTGAATGGCAGCTATCTCACCTATCTTTTTTCCCATTAGTCCTTCAGCTATTGGTGATTTTACAGATATCTTACCTTCTTTGAGGTTAGCTTCACTCTCACCTACTATGAAATACGTTACTTCTTTATTCGTTTTCTTATTGAGTAAGCGTGCCTTCGTTTGTATATTTACTCTACTCAGGTCTACATCCTTAGGGTCTATGACTCTAGAGTTGGCTCTAGTATTTTTTAGCTTAGATATTTTCATCTCTAATAACCCTTGAGCCTCTTTAGCTGCGTCATACTCAGCATTTTCAGATAAATCACCTTTATCTCTAGCATCGGCTATTTGACCTGTAATTCGCTTTCGCTCTACCTTCTCTAAATGAGCTATATTCTCATTCAAATCGTCATACCCTTTTTGTGATATATAGTTTATTGACATATTCTCCTTGTATTTCTATAAAACAACAATGTTGTATCTCGAAAGTGAGATACAACATTGGAAATTAATATTCTTAATAGGTATAGGAAATTACTCTCCTATGTTAAGTCTTACACCAAAACTGTGTGACCCTCCGAATGGATTAGAATGACGGTAAGAGTAATCTAAGCCAAAGGTCGTTTCTGAATCCTTACTTACAGGTACTTCGAAGGTAAAACCACCCATCACACCTGTGAACGCATTAGTTCTAGTCTCATATGACGTAATCCCGTTTTCATAAGCATATGCAGCTCTTACCATAAAGAGCGTCTTATAACCATACTCACCTCCTAAAGTGAACTGGTTATTGGAAAATGCATTATTGGTAAACGTGAATGCAGGAGTCATTCTATGATTATACGTCTCGTTATTTTTATCTAATCTGATATCATATGAAGCACCTATATTCATAAGTGTAGGTAGATTAAACTTAGCTGCACGTTGATTTACGGTATACTCTATCTCTGACTCTGGATCAGTAAGCTTAGTAGAGAGACCATCTCCACTGTACCTAGCATCTGGACCGATATTTTTTAAAGACACCCCGAACTTGACATCGTTCTTTTTTATTTTTTCATCACTTTTTAGAGTAGTGATATACTGAATACCAGCGTCTATACCTAAACCTTGAGCTTTCACATTAGTAATAGACTCTGAAAATACCTTAAACCCGATACCTCCTGAAATCTCCTTTGTAAATCGCTTAGAATATGCCACGGTGATATTCGTAAATCTAGGTTTGTAAGTACCCAAACCTCCATCTGGCTGCTCTGCAGTAGTAATAGGGATCTCACCTATGTCATAACTCATTATACTTACTCCTAGAGCACCGCTACCTCCTATGCTTTGTGCAAACCCAAATGTATTGATATTGATATCACTACCCATCAGCCAAGCAGTACGAGAGAAGATAATCTCTGTATTGTCAGTACGCGCTAATCCACCTATGTTATTGTAGATTCCTTCTAGTCCAGATACACCGCTCACAGCAGCCCATCCCCATCCAGAACTTCTCCCAAATCCATTGATATTTAGCTGTGTAGCACCTGCTTGCCCTATTCTATCCGGATTCCCGGCAAATAACGTAGCACTCGCTGATACTAGTATCGATAATATTATTAATTTCTTCATTGATTTTTTTAATTTATCTTATTCCTATTTAGAAAGAGTCAAGGTCAAGCTCTCTCATTACTCCCATCCATTTCAATATCTTCTCACCTAGCTCTCCAGCATCAATATGAATGATATATAAACCACTAGCGATGGGCACACTCGCATTGTTTTTTAAATTCCAAATCACCTCTGTAGACTCATCATCCTTATTGATACGTCTTACTAATGAACCATCCAAGGTATAGATCGATATATCACACTTAGGTGGCAGGTTTCTGATCTTTACTGCATTGTCAATAGCACTTCCCTCATATCCAGAGAATGCATAGTATGGGTTTGGCGTCAAAATAGCTAAGTCTAAAGCTGCTTTACCATTTTCTGCATTGATATCATTGTATATATCCTGAGTACCAAACTTAAACTTAGGACGACCTCCATTTTCAGTTTGACTTGTAGTACCATACGTTTGAGATACTCTTAATCTCATCTTCATCTCATTGGGTGGGACTGGGATACCATCGGCATTTTCAATCATACGCTTACCCTCTTCCATATACGTAGGAATGATCCAATCACAGTTTTGAAATATTGCTCTTAAATTATTCGGTCTATTAGAAGAAGTCATAGTACTCAAAAGATCATAATACGCATTTCCCTCATCATAGATTGGTAATTTAGGATGAATTCCTGCTGATAAACCTTGATGAGATCCCATCACGTAAATGAAGTGCCTTCCACCGAATTGGGCGTAATTTCCATTTATTATACCTGCATTAGAGGTAGGGTTCCATTTCATATCATTGCCATTTTCACTTTTCTGATATGAATCTTCACCTATGATAATATTTAATCTCTCACCTGTGCTTACATTGATAGCATATCCCGGAAATATAGATCGCCCTGCGGGTAAGTCTTGGCCTTTATAATTCAAAGTACCTGTTCTCATATCAAACTTCTGAGCACCTCCTTCATTAAGTCCAGGATCTTCTCCCATTTCTAGGATCACGCACTTGGACCACTTAGTCTCATCTGGTGTAATTACAATGTCTACACTACTTATATTATTTAATCCGATGCCTGCCAATCCAGCATAGCCGTATGTCATAGGCTGCACATTTACAGCTACTCTTTCAGACGAATTACTCCTTTGGGTATTAGAGACTAGTCTAGCCGGAGCTATGCGTCCATCCCAAATCCTTTCATATACTCCATTTCTGTCTAGAGGTTGAGTTGCTCCATATCTTGAAGTACCGTAATCATGCCAAGATGGGTCATCATAATTACCCGCCTGACCTGTAACCCCAGATCGTATCCAGTCAAATGCTCCAAACTGAAGTGCTGTGGTAGCGTCATTGTCTCTTACAGCTGTAAGCCACTCATTACTCGGATCTGAGAATGTCACAGTCCAGTTAACGAGTCCATTATCATCATATCTTCCTGGTTCTCTACCTGGCTCAGCTACTTGGTTTATGGTCACTGCAAAACCCCAATCTAGTATTTTCTTACCCGTAGTAGATTCTAAGATAACCTGCTCATTTTCATAGTTTATAGTAGTATCTGCAAATACAGTATCGTTTGGTAATTTAACCAATATCCACATAGTACTGTCTGCAAATAAACTATCCTCGTCATTTCCTGTATTAGCGGTAAAATTCTTTTGCACTAAAGAGAGCTCAAAGTCACCTAAAGGAACTTTCAAAGGATTAATCACCTTAATATTGACAGGTCCCATTCCATTTTCATACTTTGTATTTAGGAGACTATTATTTGTCATTATAGCAGTTACAGATTCTTGTGTAAGTTCTAATTCATTGTTAGCGTTTCCCTTGCCTGAAAGTCTTTCAAGTTCTGGGCCGTCCCCATAAAAAGAAGGCACACTAGAACCACCAAACTTAGGCTCTAATTTATGTGGCATTGCTGAAAATTTCTTGACTTTACGCCCTTCCAAATAAAGCTTACGTGCTCCACCATCCGCTGCGGCATAAGATAATACTATATAGTTATATACCTTAGAGTTTACTAGTGTCTTGTCCGACCCTGTAGCAAACTGATCCTCCGTTATTCTAACCGTATGACTTAGACCTTCGTTTGCCGCTCGTACTCTTAATTTAAGCACATCCGCATCTACATCTACATCGTACTCATTTTCAAATAGGTCTCCAAAGTCATCTACTACATCACATTGGAAAATCTCTCTAGCTCTAGACTGGTTGTCTAATTCTGATAAACTAACAGAGGCACTTTTTAACTGGAATATTCTATACCCTTGAAATTCATATTTTCTTACTACTCCATTTTCATTTAAGTTTTCACTGTAAAGCTCTACCTGTTCAGTACCGGTATTACCAAATGAAAGTACAATTTGTCTATCTTGCTCGTGCACCTCTATTTCTGGGGCATCTGGGCCATCTACAAGGTCAAAGCACTGATCAAAAAGGATTTGTGCCTTTCTACTGGCTTGCTTAAGAAGCAAAAGAGATCCATCAGCACCACCAAAATTAGTACGTGCCCACACTACTCCTACTGTTAATCGTTGGGTAGCACCTGGATTAAGTACAAATGGTCCTGAAGACTGTATAAATCTTCTATCAGCCGGTTGATTACCCGCTTGTCTCTCGTTCCAATTTTTATTGGGATGAGCAGGATCTGTATCAAATGGAAACATATAATCTGCATCTGTTCCGTCTGTTCCAATCACTCCATTACCTCCAAACTGAATATCTGAACCATTTCTCCATTTACCGCGTAAATAATTATAAAAATCTGTAGCTAATGCTGGATTACCATTTATAGGACTAGCATCATTATTGTAATAGACAAATTTTGACATCCCTAGCTCAATACTTGTATCTATGCCGTTAATTACAGTATCTACTCTTGGTCCTTCGAAGAAGTCTACACCTACAGACGGTGGATTAAGTCCATACCCAAGTACTCCTTCATCATTATCATCACCATTGTAACAAAAGCCTAACGAAAGGCCTACATCACAACCTACATAGTCATCAGCAAAGTTTCCTAAATCTGCATCTACCCACTGGCCAAAGTATGTGTTAGTTAAGGGTAATGAAGATCTATTCACTATTCTAGTACTGTAAAATGACATATCATTGATCTCATCGTTCGTCGCAAAAGCAAATGCTGTAGTTTGCATCTCTACACCTATTGGGTCTCCCTGAGTCTCAGAGTGGATATTCCCTCTATCATTATAAATCCACCATAGCATTTGATCTGGTTGATCTTCTGGGTTATTAGCTATAGCAACACCTTTACATTTATCTTGAAGCACTGGATAATCTCCTCCTTGTGGATCATAGATTCCATTATTATTGAAATCTTTATATGGTGCATATTGTGCGGGCCAGTCTTGAATATTATCATCTATGAGGCCTGATTGATAATTAGCAGAATGGTCTATGATTTCTTGACCAGACACTTCATATATCTTATCCCACAGATCACACTGCGTCTTATCTGTGGTACCGGTGTTTGGATTAATAGGTCCAGGCCAAAAATCAGAACCACGCTGACGATACGTCATGGCAGCCAGTTTAAGATTTCCACCATCTTGTTCACCACCGATCCATATAGCACCTGCAAAAAGACTATGCGTTCGCACCTCATTCGTTTCTGTAGGCAGTTTTGGTACTTCATATTTAGCGTTATTTAGATCCCACCACATATCACCACCATTTAGAATCTTAGTTCGAACATTATTCACATCCAAATCTGCACTCTGAGTAGCAGGATCACAGTCGTTACCAAATTTCATCTTCATAGTATTTGTACTCCCACTACGTGTGCTATTCGGCTCTTCTGTATTTACATTTTCCTTTGCAAATACGCTTACCACCATCAAAATGGCAGCGGCAAACATTATTTTTCTCATCTCTTTTTTCATATCTTATATTCTTCTATCTGCTCCGTTAACTTTATATTAGAAATACACTCTTACACCTATTCTAGTAAGTCTAGGAGTAGTGTAATTACGTGGATCATCTACTTTAGCATTATATAGTGCTAAATACGACTGTGTGTTCACTTCATTGCTAGCTGACTGAGCACCTTGAGGAGAACTTAACCATCCATCATCGTTTGGCAACCTGGAGAAGCCGTATACATTTATAATATTACGAACATTTAGTAAATTTTGTACCCATAAGAACGCCTGTATTTCTAAGCTTTGTGCTCTGTAGTTATCTTTCGGATTTCTCTTTCTGATACTAAAGTTTTTACTGAAATTACCATCTACCTTAAACTGCCAAGGAAGTCTAGAACCGAATGGATTACCATCTAATGACTGACGTGACGCTGTACCTATCGCTACTCCAGCTATTTCGTTACGATACGCTGAGTAAGGCTGACCAGACTTAGTAGAAATAATGAAATTAGCACCTGCATCCGCAAATACTTTTTTATTGAACCAGATAGGTCCAGTATACTCATTTCCACCTCTGAATCTGTAGTCTAACCTTGCCGTAATCTGGTGACGTACATCACGCTCTGTAGGATATAGTGACCTCAAGTTAGGCTGACCTGCTTGTATAAGTGCAGCAGCAGAGTTAGCGTTAGATCCTGTACCATCTGCAAACAGTAGTGAATAGTTAATGGCAAGCGAAGTTCTTCCTTCTCCTCTCATTTCATACTCTGCTCTGAAATTTTTCACTGTTTCAAAATCTAAGTTTTGATAACTCTGATACGTAATGGGATATGCCTGATTTATTTGTACCAAGGCGTAATCGCCTCTTGTCTCAGCATAACTTGCTATAATACTTAGGGCAGAATTTCGAGATAATGTTTGCTTAAAGCCCATCTCATACAGTGTTTTTACACGTGGTTGCAGATTAGCATTCGGAAGCACTCCTCCCTGATTTTCTTCTAAAAACTCATATCTGTTAATAGGTGCGAAAATTAAGCCGTCATTTGGTCTCTGTGCTAGCTTATCATAGTTAGCAAAAAACTGTGCTTCAGAATTGATAGGAAAAGAAAACCATACACGAGGAAGTACATTAATTACTGGTTTGTAGTCTTCAAAGGCAGATGGATCTATATCTTCATTAGTACTATTTAGGAATGGCTGAATTCTACCACTCTTAGTAGACTGCTGCACAAGGTCTGGGCTAGCCAATTCTGTGCCGTCTGGAGCGTACCAGGTATTTCCATCTCTATAGCCTACTACTTCTCCTGGATTTTCTATATCATCTACATATACCACATAGTCGTCTCCTATATTACTAGGCACCGTATAGCTTGTCAATAAATTTGAACCTCTATCACCTGACTCTATGCTGGCAAGTTCCCCTGCAGATTTAGTAGCAAAAAGAGAATACTGATCTTTAAGACCTTGCTGATTAGCATCATATCTCTCCACACGTACACCTAGTCTCAAAACAAGATCCTTAAACTGGAACTTGTCTTGTAACCACACAGCACTATAAACGGGTGCGAATGAACCGATACTTCTATTGTCTAAGTCATTTACAAAATCATTAAAAGAGAAGGCCTTACGTGTACGGTTACCTAAATAATCATACCCAAAATAAGACACCCTGTTGCTACCATTGTTCCAGAGATCATTAGCACCAAACATATCCAGTGAAAATGTGCTCGGGTCCAATGCATTGATATCTATAAAAGAGGATTCAGTATATAAATTACCCGCGGCATCTCTAGCACCAGTCTCTATGAGTTTAGCTCTTAAGTTTCTATCAAACGTTTTTTGTTGATCTGCATCTACACGTATATCGTAGCTGACGGTATCTGTAAATGTACCGAAATCATCATACGAATGGTTACCACCAATGATGTATCCATTCTCAGTAACAAAATCACGCTCAGTGATATGACTATTAGCTAGTTGTGGCATAAGCGTCCATAGACCACCTGCACCTAAATTCCAAGAGCTAAATAAAGTCTGCTCGAAATACATACCAAATTGTAAATCATGTGAATTTTCCAGGTTAAGAATAGCCTCTCCTTGTGCATATGCCGCTATTCTCTCATTTTGTGACTTGGAATAACCTGTAGCACCTGACCCTGGATTGGACCACAGTGAGTAGGTAAGATTAGGAGTAAATCCATTTAATATTCCTAAATCCTGCTGTATATCTGCATCTGTTCGTAATGTCCTATTAGAATTATCAAAAAAGTCAAATAGACTTTGGGTATATGCAGCTCGCTGTGGATTTTTATCACTTCTTTCAAAATCGATACTCGTATTAAAATCTGTCAAGTAGTTAAAGTACCCTTGACGTGTTACAGTATCTCCATTTTGATCAATATGATTGATAGGATCATTGACAAACTGATAAAATGGCTCTTTGTTTGCAGTAAACTTCCCTATGTATCCATAGTCGAAGAAATTTCCTTCGTGCAGTGGATTTTCAGTCTCACGCCAATTACTCTGATAGTCTAGACGGATATTATAGAATGCATCTGAAAATAATGATTTCTCTTTTTCTTTGTCATCTTCACTCGTACTACCTAGTCTTTGAGTGAATTTCACATACGTTCTTAATGTCTGGCTAGTACTGTGGCTATATTCTCTGTAGTTCATCAGAGATTGAGTATAGTTCCAATTATTCCCTTGGTTTTGATTGAATGAGCCAAACATACTGATTGAAGTATTCTTGTTAGGCAGATACTCTAACTTGCCTTGTACATTACCAAAGTAAGCAGCAACATTTTTTCTTGCTTTAGTCACTTCTAGATCGTCTTGATTAAGAAGCAGTGAGCGGTAAATAAAGCCTGGTCCATTTGGGTTTTCAGTTATCGGATTCGCTTCTAAATCATCAAGCACATCTGCCTTCACACTATAAAAACCTCCAGCTCCTGGACGATTATCTGCACTGTAATTTACATTGGCAGAGATTTGATACCCTAAAGCTACATACTCCTTATCTCCTCCTCCTTTATTTTTAATCCATAATGGTCCAAGTGCAGAAAACTCAGCCTGATTGAAGTGATATGGATCAAATGGACTTGACGAAATAAGCTCAAAACTACGACGCACTGCACGTGATGGACCTTTAGTAGTAATACTAATCGCTCCACCCGTAAAGTCACCATACTGAGCTGGTATACCAGACTGTATAATATCTATCTGCCCTTGAGCAGACTGAGGCACACTAGAACTTCCCAGTACACGTACACCATCTACGAAATATGCTGTAGCATCCTCTCTACTCCCTAAGAACGATATTCCTCCACCATTGGTCTGATTAGCACCAGATGAGGTAGCTGCAATAGCATTCAAATTCCGAGTAGGAAGCTTAGCTATATCTCCACTTGTTAAGGTCTGTGTATTCTTATCTTTTTCTATGAGTGGCCGACCAGCTCTTACTACTGCTGGACCCAGTTGAGCTATTCCACCGTCTTCTGCAGACTGCTGACTCATCTCTATATTGAGGTATTTAGTACTGTTAGAAGATATCTCCACACCAATAACTTTCTTATCTTGATAATCAAGATAATTCACTGTGACACTGTACGTGCCCGGATCTAAGGCATTAATCACGTACTTTCCTTCATCATCAGTGTATGCTCCACCCTTACGTATCCCCTCTTTTTCGAGAAGTATAGTAGCGTAGGCAACTGGTATTTTAGTTTTGGCATCTGTAACCTTTCCTTGAAGCTTTCCAAAATTGGACTGGGCGTAGGATGCGGCTGCAAAAAAACAAACCAATATTACTGTAAGTGTTTTTCTCATATACTTTGCTTTTACACGTTTTTTCGAACTTCAATATTTGCTATAAAAATGCAATTATTCAAATTAATTTTACCTAAGGGTAAGTTTCAGTTCACAAGTGGGAGTCTAATATCCCACTTTAATATTTTATCTGCCAGCACTTCTGCTAACATTATATAGGCATCTTTGGTAATTCCACCAATATGCGGACTTATCATAACTACTTTACTATCTGATAGATACGATAGGTTATTTTGCTCTTCGTCTGTATAAGTATCTAGTTTCTCATTCGGTAAAACATCCAATCCAACACCCAATACTTTACCACTTTTTATTCCATTTATAAGTGCAGAAATATTTACTACAGCACCTCTTGAAAGGTTTAATAATAGGAATGATTTCTTCATTTTATCTATAAATTCATCATTTACCATGTTCTGAGAATTATTTGTGAGTGGTACATGGATCGTCACTATATCTGATCGGTCTTGTAGCTCTGCTAAATGCACTTCTTTTATCTGTGTATTTCCAAAACCATTTTTATACAAATCATAGGCAAGTATCTCACACCCAAAACCTACTAATAACTCAGCTAATCGAGACCCTACGCTCCCATAGCCAATAATACCTACCGTGAGATTTCTTAGCTCTCTACCCTCATTTCCTTTCCTATCCCACACTCCTTGGCTGACCTCCCTATCTCCTTTATATACATTACTCAAAAGTGTAAGCATAGTGCCTATAGTTTGTTCAGCTACCGCATTTCTATTGCCCTCTGGGGCATTTATGCAGTGTATCCCCTTAGTGGTAGCATAATCCACATCTATATTATCCATTCCTGAGCCTAGCCTAGCTATAAGTTTCAGCTTAGGAGCCCTGTCTATCCAGTCCGCATTCATATGAAGCTTAGTACGCATCACGAGTATAGTAGCCTCTTGCATAGCGTCCCAAAGAACGTCTTTGACAATATCAGGTACATATTCCATAGAGTAACCTGAGAGCTTACTCATAAACAAGGGGTGCACGTCATCTATTATAAGTATGTGATGCTTCTTATTCATTGATTTTTTTACGATGCAAATATCTGTTATTCCGTTTGATTAAAATGTACTTCTTAGTGTCACACTTAAGTTTCTTAGAGCACCAAAATTATCAGGACTGTTCTTCTTTAGGTTATAATAATAATATACAATTGACTGTGCGTAACAAAGAGTCTAATTCAACTTATCATAGTAAGCATCAAAATTTCAGGGCTATACTCCTCTGATATCCGCAAACTGATCATGTGCCAGACCTGAAATTGAAAAAATAAAAATGTAATTGGCATGTATTTTCTTAGCATATTGATTAATTTGTTAGTGCTAAGTTCGGCAATGAATTTTGCAATTCAGACCGTATTTTGGCCAATGAAGGTATTTAGTAAACCACGTTTACTTTTGACCTGAGGAACGTTAAAACTAGAAATATTAGCTTATTTGAGGTATGGTCATATTAGACCAACGTACGGTTAAAATGGACTTTTTTGGCCAAAAAGAGTTCTGCTTCTCTTAGAAACTCATCCGTCACATCTGAAAGGTGATAATCGTCTTCTTTATTTTTAGTTATAGAGAGTAGTCCTTTTTGCTCCAACATTGCCTCTACAGATTCAGCTATTATTTTTGGTGTGTGTAACACTTTTAGCCTATTGTCAAAATAAGACTCTATCTGCTGATAGATAATGGGATAATGTGTACACGCAGGTATGAGCAGTTGACAGTTTTGAAATCCTTTAAAGTACCTATCAAATACAGGAAAAAGCACATTCTCTTCTAAAAATCCGTCTTCTATAAGTGGAACAAGCAGTGGAGTAGCTCTTACAGTGATTTGGAGATTCCCGTTTTGCAGAGCTAAAGCTTCATTAAACATCCCAGAGCTTATCGTCTTTCGTGTACCGATAATACCTATGTTAGTGTACTTCTGCTGTGTGGCTATGAGATTTACTATAGGACTTATCACCTCTATTATATCCTCTGAAGAATACGGGAGGTTAGGAGCTTTGTTAATCACTGTAGTGGCACTATTACAAGCCACTACCAGAATCTTACAGTCTTTGCTCTTTAAAAAATGTGCAATAGCTTGTACATAAGAGATAAGAGCTTCTTCGCTCTTATCTCCATACGGTAAATGAGCAGTATCGCCATAATAGACAAACTGCTCATTTGGAAGTTTTTTTTGCAGAGCTTTCAGTATGGTAAGTCCACCAAGCCCTGAATCAAAAACGCCTATAGGTTGAGACGCTTTGATACTCCTATTATTTAATACCCAATTCAGCCTTCACTAAAGGCATAAGATCATACGCATCATCACTGTATATGATGCTACCACCCTCTGTATTATCCATTACATAAGAGTACCCGTTAGCTTTGGCTACCTTACTGACGGTTGCCTTCACCTTAGCTAGTAAGGGACCGAGAAGCTCTTCTTGCTTTTTTTGCAATTCTTGCTGAGCTCTTTGGTTGAGTTCTTGATACTGCTTCTGTAAATTTTCTACTTCTTGTGTCTGAATCTCTTTTAAAGTCTTAGGTACATTTGGATCATCTAAGATTTTCATTAAAGCAGTATATTTGATTTGTGCATCCTTTTCTTTTTCGGAAAGAATAAGTTGCCATTGCTCCTGCTCCTTCAATAGTTTTTTCTGGATACTGTCTGCCTCTGGCATAGTTTCTATCAACGCGCTTATGTTAATATGAGCTACTTTAGTTTGAGCTTGAGCACCTATAGTACCACATAGCATTAGCATTATTACGATTGCTTTTTTCATCTGTTGTTTATTGTTTTTATATTTATTGCTGTTGATTTTAATTACTTATCTAGGAGGAAGGTCTTCGTCATCATAGTCTTTAGATCCTGGAGGCAGATTATTATCATTCCCATTTTTAGAAGGTACTACTCCTAATTCTTCGAGCACTTCATCGCTTCTATCATACTTTGAATTAGATACTAGCATGAGCATGTCGCCGCTTTTATCAAAAATAAAATCTAGACCATTTCCCTTAGCTACTTTATTGATGGCTTCATACAATTTGTCTTGTAATGGCTTGACGAGCTCAGAGCGTTTCTTGAATAGTTCTCCTTCATACCCAAACTTATCATTCTGAAACTTCTTTGCAGCACGCTCTTTTTCTATAATTTCATTTTCACGCTTTGTTTTCATGTCCTTAGTAAGAAGGACTTTCTCTGCTTGATACTGCTTGTAGAGCTTATCTATTTCTACGAATTTTTCATCCACTTTAGATTGCCACTGCTTACTGATCTCGTTTAGCTGAGTCTGAGCGGACTTATATGCTGGCATCTGTGATAGGATATATTCTGAATCTACGTATGCGAATTTCTGAGCTAGCACTGAAGTAGAAGAAAAAGCAAAAATGGTAAACAGTGTCGTTATTTTGATCATTAATTTCATGGTATTACTATTTTATTTCAGTTCGTTTAATACAGAAACCGTGCTAAATTGCTCAAAGTGCTGCAAACATATAAAAAAATGACACTCACATTCATTTTAGAATAATTATTTCAATGCTTTATGATGTACA
>TARA_B110000967_G_scaffold103346_1_pt1 | contig 17207 bp, 15 predicted proteins | sample TARA_B110000967 | Tara Oceans TARA_B110000967 (sample SAMEA4397903) | marine metagenome | biome: Polar Biome; feature: [DCM] deep chlorophyll maximum layer (ENVO:01000326); material: water (ENVO:00002006), including particulate matter (ENVO:01000060) such as... | depth 35 m
AGGGGGCTCATTATTTAGAGCCTTGACCAGAAGCGCAAGGATTTGTGCACATACAATTTGGCATGTATTTTGTAAACATCAAGTGTAGTATTTTACAAATTCTTTTGGTTCTCAAAAAACATACGATATGAACACCTCCCAACTATTGACAATTTTTCTTTTTGCTTGTACAGCAACGTATGCTCAGAGCGATTATGATATTTACCAAAAGAACAACTACGGCTTTGAAGAAAAAACGGGTACCAACAGACAAAACCAAAATGGAGGGTACGATGTGTACGAAAAGAATGCCTACGGTTTTGAAGAAAAAGTAGGGAGCTCAAAAAGAAACAACCAAGGCGGTTACGATGTCTACCGAAAAAACAGTTACGGCTTCGAAGAAAAGACGGGGAGTCACCGTGCAACCGGGCAAGGCGATTACGATGTTTACCAGAAAAACGAATACGGTTTTGAAGAAAAAGTAGGGTCGAACAAAAAGAACAACTCCGGGGGTTATGACGTGTACCGCAAAAATGAATACGGCATTTCTGAGAAGACAGGAACTCTAAAAACAAAGGGTTTTTAGCGCTGCATCCATCTGCTGCGAACCAAGCATCGGCTTTTCCTTATCTACTCAAAGCCTGTTTGTTCTTTCATTCGAAAAAGGCCTGCTATTTGGAAGGTGAAGTGTCAAAGAGTGCGGTCTATTTTTTCAACTTTGAGAGCACCGTATCCGTCAGCAAGGACTGCAAGGGAATGCCGGCGCAAGCGGCCTGCTGGGGCAACAAACTTTCTTCAGTCATGCCGGGAACAGTATTCATCTCTAAGAAAAAAGGAAGGTCTCCGATCAAGATAAATTCTGAACGAGAAAAGCCACTCATTTGTAGCGATGTGTACAAGTGCAATGCTGCCTTTGAAACGTTTTCTTTTTGGATCGCTGAGATTCTCGCAGGGGTGATTTCTTTCGACTTCCCCAAGTATTTGGCCTCGTAATCGAAAAAATCGTTTTCAGAAACAATTTCGGTGATTGGCAGGACACGGGTTTTTTGTTGGTATTGCACCACACCGACAGAAACTTCGATGCCGTCCAAAAACGATTCGATCAAAATCTCCGAGTCTTCTTCAAAGGCTTTTTCTATGGCGGCAGCAAGCGCTTCTTTCTTGTGAACTTTGGAGATGCCAAAACTCGATCCAGCTTTGTTGGGTTTGACAAAGCAAGGCAGTCCTACTTTTTCCAAAATACGGTCTGTCTCAACAACATCCCCGCTGTTTAGATAAATGGAAGTAGCTGTCGCAATGCCAAAGTTTTTTGCGACACTCAAACAGTCTCTTTTGTTGAAAGTGAGTGCCATCTGATAAAAAGGAGCAGAGCTGTAAGGGATGTTGAGCAAATCAAAATAAGCCAACAATGTTCCGTCCTCTCCAGGGGTGCCATGGATGACGTTAAAAACAAAATCAAAGTTGATTTTGTCACCGCCAATCGTAACTGAAAAGTCGTGCTTGTCGATGTCATGGGCAACTTCGTTGCCGTCCATATACAGCCACCGGTCTTTCAAAATATGAATCGCATAGCTGTTGAACAACTCGGAGTCTAGGTGTTTGGCGACCACCGTTCCACTTTTGATAGAAATTTCCTGTTCGGAGGAATAGCCTCCCATGACAACGGCAATGTTTTTCTTCATAATTCGCTTTGCATTGGAAAATCAAAAATATCAAATATAAATGAAAAGAAATCAGATTCGTTTTAGATCTTTTTTGAAATAAATAAAAAACCCAGGTTTCCAATCATTTGACTTTTTAAAAAAATGAAAAAAACCTCTCTTTTTTGATAAAAACAACCAAAAACAACCAAAAACAACCAAAAAAGCTCTAAAAAAGCCAAAAAAAAATAAAATCACCGACTCTTTCTCCCGAAAGTTCTTCTTCGGTGCAAGGCAAAGACGGTCCCAAACAAAGCCAGCAATAAAAGCGGCAGGCACAGGTTGAGCACTTGCCAATAGACACGTTGCGAATGCGCTTTGTCTTTGTTCAAAAGCGGCAGTACAATGGTCTTGGAACGAAGTGAAAGCAATGCTTGGTCGTCCAAAAGATACTCTACAGCATTGAGAAGAAAGGCTTTGTTGTCATAAAAATCTTGGGTCCATTTGTTGGTTCCCAATTCCAAAGGGGTTCCTTTTTTTACGGCATTGCTTGCAAAATCACCGTCTGAGATCAGCACCATTTTGGCAGGTTTTCCTTGGAGAATGCCCTCCGAATACGCAAATGGCTTGATGCGGTTTTTGTAGGTCGACTGAAAACGTCCTTCCAAAAGCAGTCCGAAGATCGCATTTCCTTGTACGTAGTCCTTAGGGTTCGGCAACTCCGAAAGCGATTGCAAGGAAATGATTGTCGGAGCCGGTACTTTTTTGGACAGGGGAGAGCTGTTCAGCAAAACGGTTTTGCGAATAGCATTGGCCAAAGTGTCAATACTCGATGCAAATTGCAATCGTATCGGCCCCAAGTGTTTGGCGATGGGGTGCATACTCCTAGATGTCACCAAGGGGTGGTAGGGCCATACAAACTCTTGGTAGACCGTTTTGTTGCCTTTGTTTCCCGAAGCCAAAGCAATCTTTGCACCGTACAAATCCTTGACAAGGTTCGGCTCGAACCGAGCGCCATACCGAAAAAAGAAGTCGTCTAAATTCAAATCACGTGCAATTGCCAAGCTTTTTCCTGTTCGGTAGAGGCTGTCCATCTCAGCATGAACCGCATCGAGCATCCACAAGGAATTTCCACCTTGAAGGGTGAATTGGTCGAGGACGTATTTCTCTGCTTCGCTAAATCGTTCTGTCGGTTTGGCGATTAAGAGCAAGTCGTAGCGGTTTAGTTGCCTCAATGATTTTTGCGGTTTTTCGGCGACTGAATCTAGCGTGAATTCCGACAAGTGATGCGATTTGCCGAGGCTTTTTAACAAGCTGTACAAATGGAGGTCGTTCAATTCCCCGTTTCCGCGAAGGACGGCAATGCTTTTTTCTTTGTTGGAACTCACTTTTTTAAGGGCAGACACAAAAGCGTATTCTAAATTTTCAACCGAAGCATTCAATTGGGTTTCTTGACTTTCCAAAGGATTGCTGTCTTTTAACAGAGAAACCAGTTCCTTTTTGTCTTGGTAGTGGACTGTTGCCCAGGGCAAGAGCACGGTTTCCGAAACACTGCCGTTTTCTTTTACTGTCAATCGACTTGGAATCATGCCCGCTTTTAGGTGTTTTTGAAGGTCTTTTTGAGGATTTGTAAAAAAGACTTTGATGCGGTTGTTTTCGGCTTTCAACTCGTCCAAGAGCTGCCGCACTTCTTTTTGAAGTCGTTGGAATTCAGGAGGAAAAACCCCCTCCAAATAAACGCGGATGACAACCGGGTCCTCCAGTTCTTGGACAATTTCTGTACTGGTCTTCGACAATGAATACCTTTGGTTAGAAGTAAGGTCCAATCGGGCGTAATACTTGCTTCCCGCAAAGTGAAGGACTCCCAAAGCCAAGGCGATAATCCACCCCAATTGCTTCGGTTTGGAAGGAGTAATTTTGAGATAACACAAGGTCAAAAAGAAAAAAGTAACACTCGCAAAGTACAAAAGGTCTCTCGTGTCGAGGACTCCTCTTGAAATGCTACTAAAATGTGCGTACAAGCCCCAAGATTGGAAGTCTTGTGTTTGGTTTGGAAACTCATTCCCTAGCAATTCCATGCCGTAATAACTAAAAAACAAACAGGCGATTGCGAGCAACAAAACCACCAAAGGACTTTTGGAACAGCTAGAAATCCACAATCCGATACTGCCAAAAGCGGCAGCGAGAAACAAGAGTCCCAGGTAGGAACCCGCAATGCTGCCGATGTCAATATTCCCCATAGGCATTGCCAAACGAGACAAACTGTAGACATAGAGGAGGGTAGGGAGCAATGCTGAGATGAGGAAGGTCAATACCGCCAAAAACTTCCCGATGACGAGTTGCCAAATAGGCAGCGGTTTGGTCATGAGAATTTCAAAGGTTCCTGCGCTGTACTCCTCGGAAAAACTGCGCATGGTCAATGCGGGAATCAACAGAACAAACAGCCACGGAGTAATTTCAAAAAAAAGAGAGAGGTCTGCAAAGCCCGAATCCAAAATATTGAAATCTGAGTTGAGCACCCACAACATGAGGCCGTTTAAGGTGAGAAACATACTGAGGACCACATACCCTATGGCAGCGCCGAAAAACAAACGAAATTCTTTTTTTAGGATGGCAAGCATGGTTTCTTATGGGTTGTCAGTGTTTTTAATCGGGCTTGTTTTGGCAAAGGGATGTTCAATAAAATTCTAAAAGAATCACATCTCTGTAATCCAAGCCCAACAAACTCGAAGCACCTCCTACGGTTTGCAAATTGCTTTTGTAAATGGCAATTTCGACAAAGCCCGCAGAATTGAAAATGGCCAATTTATTTCCGTCGCTTTTTCGCTGCTGTACAGGCAATGAAAAATCGACGATGTCACTGTATTTTTGATCTATTTTATCAAAGGAATAACGGCTTGCACTCAGTTTGTAAGCGCGGCCTTTGCCCACCTCTTTGAACAGTTTTTCAGAAATGTTGCTGATCACATTTCCGTAATTGTCGATGTAAATGACATTTCCGTGAATGGTTTTTTGATCCGCCGAAATATGGGCTTGCAATTCGACCAATTGTTTGAAATTTTCCAAAGGTTTTCCAATCACTTCCAAAGTACCTCCACGTGCGATGTGTGCTGCCACTTGTACAAAGACCTCCAAGACAGAAAAACTGCTTTCCACACGGTCATGTATATTGATTTCAACAATCTTACTCGGTTTGATTTCTGAGGCAATCATAGAAATCAGCCCGTTGTCTGGACAGACAAAATAATGCCCGTTGAGCAGCAATGCAATGTGTTTGTTGTCTTCGTGCAATTCCGAATCTACTCCGACAATGTGGATGGTGCCTTCGGGAAAGTTTTTATAAGCATTCTTAAGAATGTAGGCAGTTTCGGTGATGTTAAAAGGAGAGATTTGGTGTGAAATATCGACAATCTGCGCCGAAGGAATCGAAGAATAAACCGCCCCTTTTACAGCACCTACAAAGTGATCTTTTGTTCCAAAATCTGTCGTAAGTGTTACGATGGGCATAAGTATGGGAATTCTCGGTTAGGTTTGTTTTTTTCTCACTAAAAAGTTTGAAAAATCAAAAGCAAATTTAATCAAATATAAAGGAAATAATAGTATTTTTAAAAACGAAATAAATAGGTGTCCAACAATCAAACAAAACACATTTGAACGAACGCAGCATTCACTTGACAGAAATCGATCCAAAAGAATTTTTTGGAACGCAAAACAGCACTCTCAAATTCCTTAAAACCCATTTCCCAAAGCTAAAAATTGTAGCAAGAGGTGCTGAAATAAAAGCGTTTGGAGAGCCCTTGATTTTAGACGAATTTGAAAAGCGACTTCAGATGTTGGTCAAGTATTTTGACAAGTACAATCACTTGGATGAAAATGCCATAGAACAATTGCTCACTTCCAATGGCAGTGCTAAGAACAATTCCAAAAACGCAGACGGTGTTTTGGTACACGGCGTAGGGGGCAGCCAAATCAAGGCGCAAACCGAAAACCAAAGACGCATGGTCGCTATGATGGAGACCAACGACATGCTTTTTGCCATTGGGCCTGCGGGAACTGGAAAAACTTATACAGCTGTTGCCTTGGCAGTCAAAGCCTTGAGAGACAAAGAAGTGAAGCGCATTATTCTGACACGTCCCGCAGTAGAATCGGGAGAGAACCTCGGGTTTTTACCGGGAGATCTCAAAGACAAATTGGACCCATATATGCAGCCATTGTACGATGCTTTGCGGGACATGATTCCTTTTGAAAAATTGGATTCCTACATCGAAAAAGGCACCATTCAGATTGCACCGCTCGCTTTTATGAGGGGACGTACCTTGGACCATGCCTTTGTGATTTTGGACGAAGCGCAAAACACCACTTCCGGACAGATGAAAATGTTTTTGACACGGATGGGCAAAAGAGCCAAGTTTATCGTTACGGGAGACCCTGGACAGATAGACCTTCCCAGAAAGCAAGTGTCCGGTTTGAAAACCTCCCTGTTGGCCTTGAAAGACGTCAAAGGAATTGCCAATGTGTATTTGGATGAAAAGGATGTGATCCGCCATCGATTGGTCAAAGAAATCATCAAGGCCTATAAAAAAATTGACGTGGAGTAATTGTTCCTACAATAGGTGCTAGGTGCTGCGTGAATTTTTAAAACAAATATCAAGAAGTTGGCGCCAATACTCCATAAGTTTTTTTAATTTTGCAGCACACAACAACCTGTTTTCAAAACTCTTTAGCAACACACGTATTATGAGCGCAACCATTGACGATACCCAATATAATTTTCCAAACCAGACAGGCGTTTACAAAGGAAAAGTACGAGAAGTTTATTCCACAGGCAACGACCTCTTGGTAATGATTGCAACCGACCGTCTCTCAGCTTTTGACGTGATCTTGCCCAAACAGATTCCTTTCAAGGGGCAGATTTTAAACCAGATAGCAGCTAAAATGTTGAAAGCGACTGAAGACCTTGTCCCCAATTGGGTGCTGGGCACTCCAGACCCCAACGTAACAGTTGGTTTGGCTTGTGAAACCTATAAGGTAGAAATGGTCATTCGTGGTTATTTGACAGGGCATGCTTGGAGAACCTATAAAACTGGAGAAAGGCTGTTGTGTGGTGTTCCTTTGCCCGATGGCATGATTGAAAATCAAAAGTTTGAGACGCCCATCATCACGCCGTCCACCAAAGCGGATCTGGGAAGCCATGACGAAGACATCTCCAGAGAAGCCATTTTGGAAAGAGGCATCGTCTCCCAAAAAGACTACGAGCAGTTGGAAGCCTATACACGAGCCTTGTTTGAAAGAGGAACAGAAATTGCCGCCCAACGGGGCTTGATTTTGGTAGATACCAAATACGAGTTTGGAAAAACATCAAAAGGAGAAATTGTGGTCATCGACGAAATTCACACACCCGATTCTTCTCGCTATTTTTACGCGGATGGTTATGAAGCCATACAAGCCAAGGACCAAAAACAAAAACAACTTTCAAAAGAATTTGTAAGAGAGTGGTTGTTGGCCAACAACTTTCAAGGAAAAGAAGGGCAAGAAATTCCCGAAATGACTGCTTCAAAAATTGAAGAAATCTCCAATCGCTATATTGAGTTGTACGAACAGATCACAGGTGAGTCATTTGTAAAAGCACCTGTTGCCAATGTAGAAGAGCGCATTCGCACCAACGTCACCAATTATTTAAACAGTTTGTAAACAACTTGAACACGTTGTTTGAATGGCTGAATTTCTACAAGCTGCGGTGTGTGCCATCGCAATAAGGTGGGTTTTTGGTTTGTTTGCACATACACAAGTGCTGCGTGCCACTTCGCTCCGGTTGAAAAACCAAAGATTTCATCCCGGATCCCGATCTGTGTGCGCCGTCACACAGGGGTTGGCTTTTGGAAAGACCACAAGAACACCAGGCGTAATTTTTGTCTTTTTCCAGTTCCATGGCTTTTGAAGCATTGCCGCAATTTTTTGGGAGTTCCATATGGGGTGTTTTAAAGTTCAAGGGAAAGATACAAAAGCTCCCCCAAAAACAGCCTACTTTTTTGCTGCTACCACCAATTCAATTTGATCTAAAGTCGCTTGGGTGGTAAACATTCCATAATCGATGGTGGCTTTGTTTTTTTCAATCTTGTCAATGATTCCGCACGCTTTTCCATCGATCAGCCGTACTTTGTCCTTTACTTTGAACAGGTAGGCCGCCTTTTCTTTGGCAACTTTTTCGGCTTTGCGCACCTTTTCTTTTCGAACCTCTGCCACCTGTACTAGAATTTCCTTTTCAATTTTTTGAAGAGACTGTTTCTTTTCTTTTTCTTTCTTAAGTTCGTTTTTTGTCTTTTTTAGAGGGTTCTTTTTGGGTGTTTTCTCTTGACTTGCAGTGGCTTTTGTATGTTTGGTTTTTTCGATCAAAACCCATTTGTGAAATGCCGCAAAAAGTTCTTTTTTGTTGTTTGTTTGTAAGTATTTGTGGAGCAATTCATTTGTTTTGCGTCCAAAAGTGAGCATTTTTTGATTGCTGTCGTACAATTCTTGAAAGCTTTTGAGTTTTTCGAGTACTTTGCGCTCTTTCTCCGATAGGTTTTGTGTTTGTTCTTTTGCTTTTTCTTGTTCCGCTTCCAAAACTTTAGAATTGCGTTGCAGGAGATTTCGTTCTTTTTGAAGTTTGGAAATCGTTTTGTCCAAACGTATTTTTTCTCCTTCTACTTTCTTTTTGGCGCGGTTTATCAAGCCAAAGGGGATGCCGTTTTTTTGAGCGACCTCAAAAGTAAAGGAGCTACCGGCTTGTCCGATGTGGAGTTGAAACAAGGGGCTCAAAGTTTTTTCGTCGAATTGCATGTTGGCATTGCTGACATTTTCCAGTTCGTCAGCCAACACTTTTAGATTGGAGTAATGGGTGGTAATGACCCCAAAGGCTTTTTTGTGGTAAAACTCTTCCAAAAATATTTCTGCCAAGGCTCCGCCCAGTTCAGGATCACTTCCCGTTCCAAATTCATCGATTAGAAAAAGCGTATGCTCATTGCAACGCTTTAAAAATCCACGCATGTTTTTAAGACGGTAGCTATAAGTGCTCAGTTGGTTTTCGATGGATTGGTTGTCGCCAATATCCGTTAAGATGGTGTTAAAGAAATAAGTTTCACTCTTTTCATCTACTGGAATTAGCAGGCCACTTTGCAGCATGACCTGAAGCAAACCAATTGTTTTTAAGGTGATGCTTTTTCCCCCTGCATTGGGTCCTGAAATGACAATGATTTGCTGTGCTTCGTGAAGGGACAAGGTCTGTGGAATGACAGGCATTTCCGTCCCTTTGTTTTTTTGCAGCAAGATGGGGTGGTATGCATTTTTGAAATAGATTTTTTTGCTGTTTGAAAAGGCGGGCAACAAAGCGTTGGTCTCAAGTGCGTATTTGGCTTTGGCTCCGACACAATCCAATTGGGTCAAATACGTTTGGTATGTGTCAAACAATGGAAAAAATGGACGAATCCATTCGGTCAATTCTTTGAGCAATCGGTTGATTTCTTTTTGTTCGTCTTGTTCGAGGTTTTGCAATTCTCGGTGCAATTCCAAAGTTGCTTGGGGGGCAATAAAGGCAATGCTGCCGGTTTTGGAACTGCCCAAAAGGCTCCCTTTTACCTTGCGGCGATACATGGCCTGTACTGCCAGTACACGTTGGTTTTCGACGACCGATTCTCGAATGTCATCCAGAAATCCAGCTTTGTCGTATTTGCTCATTTCTCGCGAAAAGGAGTTGCTCACTTTTGAGCGAACTTTGTGCATTTCCTTGCGAATGTCTTTCAGGTATGCCGAGGCGTTGTCTGCCACTTCTCCATAGGGAGTGATGATTCTTTGGATCTCGTGAATGACCGTCGTGCTGTGTTCTATGGGTTCCGATTCCCTGTGCAAAGTCGGGTAGTAGTCCTTGAATTTTTTAAAAAACAACAAGAGGGTATTCACAGTTTCCGAATTGCTGGAGATTTTTAAAAAAGAAGCCGTCTCCAAACAGCTGTTTTGTATTTTTAGCAAATGGATTTCTGCAGTTAGATCCTCAAAATCATGGTTGGGAATCCGGTTTTCACTGATAAAAGAAGTCGTGTACTCGTGCACTTGTTGCAGTTCTTTTAGCAAATCCGGTTTGTTGGAAATCGGTTGGATTTTTTTCACTTTTTGCCTTCCCAGATCAGAAATACAAAACGTTTCAACAGATTCTAAGATGCTGTTGAATTCGAGGTCATCCCGTGTTTTTTTTGAAATAAATCCCATTGAAATTCGTAATTTTAGGGCACTGAAATAAAATAGGTTTCAGGAACCTAGCAAAAGTAAACAATTTATGACGGAATTAAGGAATGCCGAAGGTTGGAATCAACGTTTGCAAGTCGAATTTGAGAAAGCCTATTTCAAAGACTTGTCTGATTTTGTCACAAGAGAATACACACGAGGAATTTGTTATCCAGAGCGCGACGCTGTTTTTGCTGCTTTTGAGGCTTGCCCCTTTGAGGAAGTGAAGGTCGTGCTTATCGGTCAGGATCCTTACCACGGAAAAGGGCAAGCCAATGGCTTGTGTTTTTCCGTGGCAGAGGGGGTTAAATTTCCGCCTTCGCTGGTCAATATTTTCAAGGAGTTGGAAGCCGATTTGCAAAAGCCAGTTCCCGATTCTGGGGATTTGATGCGTTGGGCAAAACAAGGAGTCTTGTTGTTAAATGCCACTTTGACCGTCCGAGCCCATGCTGCAGGTTCCCATCAGAAGAAAGGTTGGGAACAGTTTACAGATGCGGTCATTCAATGCCTTTCTAAAGAAAAAGAAGGCTTGGTATTTTTACTATGGGGAGGTTTTGCACAAAAGAAAGGAGCTAAAATTGACGCCAAAAGGCACCATTTGCTCAGCAGTGGCCATCCATCGCCTTTGAGTGCTAATCGCGGGTATTGGTTTGGAAATCGACACTTTAGCAAGACCAATGCGCTTTTGGAGAAAAGCGGGCAACAAAAGATTGATTGGTGATTTTAGCCGCCAACACGTTTGACACGGTAGCCTTCTTTTTTTAGCAGTGTGATGATTTTATCACGGTAGTTTCCTTGGATCAGAATTTCGCCGTCTTTGACAGACCCTCCGACACCGCATTTTGTTTTGATTTTTTTGCCCAAACTTTTGAGGTCTTCCGCCGTTCCGACAAATCCTTTGAGAACGGTCACTGTTTTTCCGCCACGTCCTTTGTTGGAAAACAAGGCTTCCAATTGCTGTTCTTGGGGTGCCAAGGTTTCCAAAGTGTCTTCCGATTCCATTTCAAAGGCCTCGTTGGTAGAAAACACAAAACCGCCTAAGTCGGACAGGTCTGAAAGTTTCTTTTTTGCCATTTTTTTATGATTGTGTTGATGTGCGTTTTATTTTTTTCCAAATAAAGACCAACATGGCTACAGATTCAAGCGTCAGTCCGATGGCCACGACAAGTGTCCCTTCCTCTTTTTCAAAAACAAGGAGTCCGGAACCGACAAGTACCCATGCCATTCCAAGCATAGCGATTTTCAAGCTGTTTTTGTACATATTAGCTGAGGAGTCCAAGTTCGCGCAGGCGTTCCATCAAAAACGCGCCTGCAGTGGTGTCTTTGTACAATTTTGGATGTTTTTTGTCGATGCACTGTGGGAGGCAATCCAGTTTCATGTCCATGATGGGGTGCATGAAAAAAGGAATGGAATAACGTGAGTGTCCCCACAATTCTTCAGGCGGATTGGTGACTCGGTGTATTGTTGATTTCAATCGGTTGTTGCTGAGCCTCGAGAGCATGTCCCCGACATTGATCATCAGTTCGTCCGGTGCGGCGATGGCATCAATCCAGTCGCCATGAACGTTTTGAACTTGCAATCCCTTGCCTTGTGCTCCCATCAACAAGGTGATTAAATTGATGTCTCCATGGGCAGCTGCTCTTTCGGCGCCCTTGGGTTTGTCTTGAATGGGTGGGTAGTGAATGGGTCTCAATATGCTGTTGCCATTTTGGATAAAGGGGTCAAAGTAGAACTCGTCCAAGTTCAAGTACAAAGCGAGAGCTCGGAGTACATAGCTGGCTGTTTTTTCGAGCAGTTGAAAGCTTGTTTTTCCTGCTTCATTGAATTGTGGCAATTCTTTTACCAAGACATTTTCAGGGTAGGTTTCTTTCAATTTGGAATTGTTTTCTACATACTGCCCAAAATGCCAAAATTCTTTGAGGTCTGCCTCTTTTTTGCCTTTGGCACTTTCCTTTCCAAACGAGGTATAACCTCTTTGTCCTCCCAGTCCTTTTATCTCATAGGTTTTTTTTAGGTCTTCTGGCAGGTCAAAAAAGTTTTTGATTTCTGTGTAGAGTTCGTCTGTCACTTCTTTTGTCAAGAAATGTCCTTTGAGGGCGACGAAGCCAATTTCCTCAAAAGCGGTGCCGATATTTTTGCTGAATTGTTCTTTTTTATCGGGGTCTCCTGATAGAAAATCTCGAAGATCGACACTGGGAATGTGGTTCATAAGCCTTATTTTTTATAGAGAGGAATTCGGTAGCTGAGGGTGTAGTTAAAGCTGACACTTGAATTGGTCGCATAGACCTTGTTGAACCCTGGTACGTATAAGTTTTCAAAATTGTCAGGCGTATCAATGCTTAGCAATTTGCTAATATTGACTGCCAAGCCGAGGTAGAGGTTTTTAAAAGTTTCCACTTTCATGCCCAGTACCAGGGAGACCCAATGGGCGTTTTGATCTTCAAATTTCCGATTGGGTTGTTCGGTAGCGGGATCAAAATAGGCAGATGAGGTGCCGTCGATGGCAACCCCTTTTTGAAAGACCGTGTATTGGTTGAGGGTTTGAGAAAAACGACTGAATCCATACCGAAATCCATAGTACAATTCGTTGTCCATTTCCAACCAATTTTTAAAGGCATTGCGGTTGATTCCGACGGTTAGGTAACTGCCTTTGGTGAAAAACTGGTAGCGATCCTCCTCGGACGTTTTCTCGACATGCCCCAATTCTGCAGCGATGTATAAGTTGGGGCGCAGACGGTAATCAGCTACGATTTCAAATCCTTTGTAGTCTACATCTCTGGCAGCGATGATGGGTTTGCTGAGGTCCACTCCAACCCGCAAGCCGTAATTTTTTTTGTAAACAAGGCTGTCGTTTTGTTCTAAAGGCTTGTTTTCTTGAGCTTGGGCAAAAAAAGCAAGCAAGAAAAGACAGCAGCTAATGGTATATTTTGACATGTGCGGCAGTTTCATTTTCGATAGTTGCATTGCTGATTTCGGCACTTTGTATCCAATTGTTGGATTGGGATTCGAGTGCTACATTTTTAAAAATGGCGATGTATCCACAGGGTCTTGAGATAAAAACATCTTCCCGGACATAGGTGAATTTGAGTTCGTCTACAATATTTGTTGTTGAAAATTTGTAGGTGGTCTGTTTGTTTGAGGTGTCTAATGGGAGGGCGATAGAATCTAAGACTGCCAGAGGGTATATGGTGTCTTTGCCTTCTGCCCAAACGATGAGGGGAACTTCTTTGAGGGTTTCAGGGTCTTCTTTGTCGTAAAAGCGAATCAGCAATTTTGGGCTGGTGTTTTCCGCGCAAAAGTCATCGTTTTCACAGGCGCTTAGTGCGAAGCAAAAAAAACCCAAAGCGAGAAAGTAGTTTTTCATAGTCGGTGGCTGTAAGTGCGATTTAATTGTCAAAGATACTAAAGAAATAAGAAGTTTTGGAGACTATTTTCTGTGTTTCCCGAAGGGTTTTATTGCAGTGTGTCAGATGATTTTTTTGATGACTCTCAGTTTGTGTGTGTGTCTTTTGCTGTCCACGTTGTAAATGCCGCTGTGGTCCAAGCGGTCGATGCGTACTTTTCCGTGTGCGTGGATGATGTAATTGTCTTTCATGATGATGCCCACATGGGTGATGACACCTTCTTGGTTGTCAAAAAATGCCAAGTCACCAGGCTCACTTTCTTCAATAAAGCTCAAGGTTTCTCCCTGGGTAGCTTGTTGGGAAGCATCTCTCAGGAGTGCGTATCCGTTGAGTTTGTAAACCATTTGTGTAAATCCTGAGCAATCGATCCCGAAAGGGGTTTTTCCTCCCCACAAGTAGGGCGTGTTTAAAAACAAAAAGGCAGTGTTGAGGAGCTGTGTTTTCGGATGCTGACCTTCCACATGCGATCCCTCGTATTGGTATTTCGAGGCTCCGATGGAAAGGGCAGCATCTTTGAAATTCGGCAAGGGTGCACCCAAGGTGATGAGCGACAAGACGCCAGCACTGTCGGTGATGTAATCGACCAAATTTCCTGCGAGCACGGGTTGTTGTTTGTCCAAATCTGAGTAGTCTTCTTTGGAAATGGCAAGGTATTGTTTGTTGTCAATCCAGCCTTCGTACTTGTCAAAAGCTAGGCGTATCTTGCTCCATTCTTTGCGAGTCTCGAGTACTTTGAAATGTTCTCCAAAGACGATTTGAGAAACGAGCTCTACTTTGTTTGAGGGTTCACTTCTCAAAGGAACAATGCTCAAATTACAAATTCCGTAATCCATCAGATCCTAGTGTTTTCAATAATTAATGCGCTAGCACCTCCACCGCCATTGCAGATTGCGGCAGCGCCTATTTTCGCGTTGTTTTGTTTTAAGACGGCGAGTAGTGTGACTAAGATTCTCGCTCCCGAACATCCTAAGGGATGCCCCATGGCCACAGCGCCTCCATTGACATTGGTTTTTTCAGGGTCGATTCCGAGCAATTCACAATTGGCAATGCCTACCACCGAAAAGGCTTCATTGATTTCGAAAAAATCGATTTCTGAAAGCGTCAATTTTGTTTTTTTGAGCGCTTTGGGGAGTGCTTTTGCCGGGCTGCTCGTAAACCAGGTCGGGTCTTGGGCCGCTTCTGCATAGGCGGTTATTTTCGCCAAAGGGGCAATTCCCAATGCTTTTGCTTTGTCTGAGGACATCAAAACCAAGGCCGCAGCACCGTCACTGATGGGGGAGGCATTGGCAGCGGTAACGCTTCCTTTTTTTGAAAAAGCAGGGGGCAAGCTCTCAATTTTTTCGAGGTTTGTGTCTTTGTGTGTTTCGTCTTGTGTGATCCAGACAGGATTTTCGGCATCTTTTGAGATGTTGACAGGAATGCGTTCGTCGTCAAATTTACCTTGATCATTGGCATTCTGAAACCGCTGGTGAGAGCGGATGGCAAATGCGTCTTGTGCCGCTCGGGTAATCTCGTATTTTTCAGCACACAAATCGGCGCAGGCGCCCATGTGTTTTAGGTCGTAGGGGTTTGTCAAGCCGTCTTTTAACAAGCCGTCAATGGCAGTGATGTTGCCGAGTTTTTTTTCCTTTCTGTTCACGAGGTAATGCGGGGCAGCGGACATGTTTTCCATGCCTCCTGCCACAACAATCTCTGCCGCTCCGCACTGAATGGCTTGGGCAGCTTGTAGGACTGTTTTCATTCCAGATGCACAGACTTTGTTTACGGTGGTACAGGGGACGTTTTCTGAAATTCCAGCAAACAAGGCTGCTTGTTTGGCGGGTGCTTGTCCCAAATTGGCTTGCAGCACATTTCCCATCAAAACTTCTTCTACCAGTTCAGGGTCGAGTTGAATTTTTTCCAGTGCCCCTCGGATGGCGATGCCCCCCAATTCTGTTGCGGGAATGCCTGAAAGGCTTCCTAAAAAACGTCCAATTGGCGTTCTGGCTGCTGAAACAATGACAACTTCTTTGTTCATGAAGGGGTTTTGAGCTGGGTTTTTGTGTTGAATTCCTTGTCTTTTAATGGAGGAGATTCGAATAAATACCTGTCAGGTTCCTTGCGAAAGTACTTAAATATTTTGATATTTTTAGTGCTTTGATTTCAAGAATTCAAACTGCGTAATGATTTTTAAAATGGCGCCCTGTTTTACAAATTTGAATTAATTCCTCCAATCAAATCAAACTCCCTAAGAAATTGTTTATTTTTGGATACCAATTTTCCAGAAATGAAAAAAATTATTGAAAATCTCTACCAACACAATTCGTTGGCCTATAAAATTGTTCTTTTTGTCGTAACGACATTTTTATTGGTTTACTTTTTCCCAAAAGGAGGGACTTTTAAGTACGAGTTTCAAAAAGGGAAGCCTTGGCAATACGAAGATTTGTTGGCTCCTTTTGATTTTGCAATTCAAAAAAGTGCAGCGGTGATTGCAGCAGAGGAGAAGAGTTTGGAAAAAAATTCACTGCGTTATTTCTCCTACGACACGCAAGTGGTGGCAAACGTCAAAGAGGACATGGCAGAACGTTTGAAAGCCGTGGCTACGGATTCGCTTTACTACCGCGCTTTGTTTGACCAAGCCTCTGCCATCGTCACGGAAATTTACAAAGTAGGTTTTGTAGGTGCGGGGAGTGCAACAAGAGTGGAGGATCCTCGCCAAGAGGTGGTGCTGCGCAAAGGGACTCAGATAGAGATGTTGCCATTTGAACGTTTTGTTTTTTCGAAGGACCTGTTTCATTTGATACAAAGTAAAATCCCCTTAGAAACGAGTGATTTGTTTCAGTCAGCATTGATCAATGTATTGACAGAGGTCATTCGGCCCAATGTTTCGTTTGATGCCAATTTTACAGAAAAAGCATTGCAAGATGCGATCCGTTCTATTTCGTATACGACCGGAAAGGTTTCTAAAAATCAGTCGATTATTTCCAGAGGGCTTATTGTTGAAGGGAAAAATTACGAAGTATTGAATTCTCTGAGAGCGGAATACAGTTCTCAAACGAGAAGTCAGAACAGTATGTATTGGATTGTTCTTGGGCACACGATTTTGGTGGCGCTGGTTTTGTTGATGTTGTTGTTGTTTTTAAGGAAGGAGCGTCCGGAGATTTTTGAAGACAATTCCAAGGTTGCGTTTATCTTTTTCAACATTCTCTTGCTGTTTTTTCTCGTGGCAATGACTGTCAAATACCAAGTAGACTATTTGTACGTGGTTCCGATGAGTGTTTTGCCCATTGTTTTGAAAGCTTTTTTCGACGCGCGGTTGGGCTTGTTTACCCATGTGCTTACGGTGTTGCTTTTGGGTTTTGTGGTGCCCAATAGCTTTGAGTTTGTCTTTTTGCAAATCATCGCTGGGATTGTTACGATTCTGACAGTTTCTGAATTGTACAAACGTGAAAATCTCTTTATTTCTGTGGGTCAGATTACGTTGATTTACATGTTGACGTATTTTGCTTTTTCTGTTTTGCAGGAAGGCAATGCCGCTCAGTTGAAATGGAATTACTTTGGGCATTTTGCATTGAATGGTGTTTTGTCTTTCTTGTCGTTGTTTTTGATTTGGGTTTATGAAAAGGTTTTTGGATTGGTTTCGGACGTAACCTTGTTGGAGTTGTCCAATACGAATTCGAAGTTGCTGCGCGATTTGAATGAAAAGGCACCGGGTACTTTTCAGCATTCCATGCAGGTAGCCAATTTGGCCGAAGCTGCTGCCAACGAGATAGGCGCCAATTCGATGTTGGTTCGAACAGGCGCCTTGTACCACGATATTGGGAAAATGATGAACCCCGTGTATTTTACCGAAAACCAGTCTACGGGGGTAAATCCCCACAACGATTTACCGCCCAAAGAAAGTGCACAAATCATAATTCACCACGTTCAAAAAGGAATTGAATTGGC
>TARA_B110000967_G_scaffold206882_1_pt1 | contig 17059 bp, 13 predicted proteins | sample TARA_B110000967 | Tara Oceans TARA_B110000967 (sample SAMEA4397903) | marine metagenome | biome: Polar Biome; feature: [DCM] deep chlorophyll maximum layer (ENVO:01000326); material: water (ENVO:00002006), including particulate matter (ENVO:01000060) such as... | depth 35 m
AGCAACACTTTCAGGAAATGTTTTAGAAATAGAAATAGAAAATGGAAATTCTGTATCAATCGATTTATCGCCTGTTTTGTTGTCTCTGCAGACTGAGGTAAATACTCAATCGGCGATGATTACAGCGTTAGTAGCCAGAATAGAAAATATTGAGGCATGTGCATGTGCTGGAACACTCGCTGTTGCTGGTGTCCAAAATACAAGTTCTAAATTTGCTTTATCTCAAAATAAACCAAACCCTTTTAATGGTGAAACGAAAATAGATTTTAAGATTCCATCAGACATTCAAAAAGCATATATTAAGATTTATGATAATAATGGAAAAACACTACAAAAAATAGCTATCACTCAAAGGGGAGAAGGAAGTATAACGTATGATAATGATCGTTTTTCATCAGGTATGTATTATTATTCTTTATTTGTTGACAACATAAAGGTTGACACAAAAAAAATGTTATTAAATAATAAATAAAAAAAGGAATAAAACAGGCTCTCTGAAAAGTATGAAACTTTTATTTTTTTTATTGATCGAAGTCGGAAGGTTTGTTAATCAGGAACAAAATATAAAATTACCGACCTCGTTTTAACAAAAATAATAGTATTTTTCAGAAAGTCATTTTTTTTATAAAAAAATAAACTTACTCAATAAAAACTAATAGTATTGCCTTTTTTTTGAAGGTTTAAGGCCTTTTAAACCAATTGTAACTTTTTATGCGCTACTTGTGCTTGCAGATTCTTTGTTAGAAATAAACAGGACAAAGAATAAATATTTTTGTTTTAAAAAAAAGTAAGGTTTGGTTAATTTCTTGTTTTTTTTTTAGTCACAATTATTAAACAACAATCAAGATATAAATTATACGATTCAATCTTTACCAGAAAATCAAAACGAAACGATGTTTGCTCCATTGGTTTAAAAGCAGTTGCTAATGAACACTTCATATTCAGTGGTAAAAATGAAAGTATTCCAAATGATGATAAAGTACATACATAGGATAGGCAATAAATATTCTCACACTTTTATATTCTAAAAATAAAACTTATTTAATATATAAAACTTACCCATTCACATGTTTCAAGATTTTAATGAATTATGCAGGTTTTATGCGCACACTAAATCAATAATTTCAGATTTATAAAGTCTCCCTTACTCTTCTAAAATAATAATAATTGCTCTTAATAATAAATTATACTTAAAAAAAATAAATTCATAAAACACTAGTATTCATTTTTTTGACGTCTTGGATGAGTTTTTTTTTGAAGAGTGTATTTATTTTATAAATAATAATAAAAATAACCTATCGCATCTTTCTTCCAGCGTTTATGCAAACAATATTGCGACAAATAAAGAATTTTTTTTTAGGAGCATTGCAATAAAATAAATGAGTTATTTCCTCATAGTTTTTTAGATAATTTAAAATTTAAAATGCGTTAAAAATTATTTATAAAAAAAAACTACATACTTTTGCAATGCTCAGATACACAATTTATATTGTGTTCACGACAACAAAAGAAAGACACATGGCAAAGAATTTAGTAATTGTAGAGTCACCAGCAAAGGCAAAAACCATAGAGAAGTTTCTTGGAAAAGATTTTCAAGTAGAATCTAGTTACGGGCATATTGCAGACTTACCATCCAAGGAATTGGGTATTGATGTAGAAGGAGATTTTAGTCCAAAGTATATAGTTTCTGACGATAAGAGAGCAATTGTAAAAAAGTTGAAATCGTTAGCTAAAAAAGCAGACACTGTTTGGTTAGCAAGTGATGAAGATCGAGAAGGAGAGGCAATTGCTTGGCATTTAAAAGAGCAATTAGAATTAAAAGAAGAAAACACAAAACGTATTGTTTTTCATGAAATCACAAAAAAAGCCATTTTAAAGGCAGTCGAAAACCCTAGAGATATAGACTATAATATGGTCAATGCACAGCAAGCTCGTAGAGTTTTAGATAGGCTTGTTGGGTACGAGTTATCGCCTGTTTTGTGGCGAAAAGTCAAAGGAGGCTTATCTGCAGGTAGAGTGCAATCTGTTGCTGTTCGTTTAATTGTAGAGAAAGAAAGAAGTATTCAAGAGTTTAGTGCAGAAACGCATTATAAGGTTGTTGCAGAATTTTCTAATAGAGAAGGAAAAACATTTAAAGCAGGGATTCCGAAAAATTTTGATTCTAAAAAATCAGCAGAAAATTTCTTAACATCTTGCAATAACTCAGATTTTTCGATTGCTGATTTGACGAAAAAACCAGCAAAGAAATCACCAGCTGCACCTTTTACAACATCAACACTACAGCAAGAGGCTTCTAGAAAATTAGGGTTTCCAGTTGGTAAAACCATGCAAGTTGCCCAACGTTTATATGAAGCTGGTTTAATTACCTATATGAGAACGGATAGTGTAAATTTATCTGTGGATGCAAGAGATGAAGCTGAAGAGGAAATTACGCATTCTTACGGAAAAGAATATAGCAAACAACGTGTTTTTAAGTCGAAAGTAAAAGGAGCTCAAGAAGCCCATGAAGCGATTAGACCAACAAACATGAAAATGCGCTCAATTAACACAGAATATGATCAGAACAGATTGTATGATTTAATATGGAAAAGAACCTTGGCTTCGCAAATGAGTGATGCGCTTTTAGAAAGAACAAATATTAAAATTGAGAATTCAGAAAACACGAAGATTTTCACTGCAAATGGAGAAATGATTAAGTTTGAAGGTTTCTTAAAAGTGTATTTAGAAGGAAATGATAATGAAGATGAAGAGCAAGCAGGCATGTTGCCAAATTTAAAGGTAAATGAAAGTTTAGAGTACACTTTTATCAATGCAACGCAGCGTTTTACAAGTCCGCCATACAGATTTACAGAAGCGTCTTTAGTAAAACAATTAGAAGAATTGGGTATTGGAAGACCCTCAACGTATGCGCCAACAATTTCTACTGTTCAAAGAAGAGGTTATGTAGAAAAAGGAATAAATGAAGGTGTTGAGAGGTCTTATGAACAAATGATTTTGTCCAACGGAGCTGTTAAAAGTCAAACACTGACAGAGAAAACAGGATCTGATAAAAATAAATTAATCCCTACAGATATTGGAAATATTGTAAACGACTTTTTGGTTGCTAATTTTTCTAATATTTTAGACTTTAACTTTACGGCAAAAGTAGAGTCTTCTTTTGATGATATTTCTGAAGGTGAAGAAAATTGGATAGAAATGATTAAAGGTTTCTATACTAATTTTCACGAAAATGTAGAAGATGTAAAAGAAAATGCAGAAAGAGAAAGCGGTGAGCGTATTTTAGGTAAACACCCTGAATCTGGGAAAACTGTTTTAGTACGATTAGGTAAGTTTGGTCCCATTGCTCAAATTGGTGCTCCAGAGGATGAAGAAAAAACATTTGCAAGTTTAAATAAAGAGCAGAATTTAGGAACAATTACCATCGAAGAAGCCTTGGAGTTATTCTTGTTACCAAAAACTTTAGGATCTTTTGAAGATGAAGAGGTGATCGTTTCTAATGGTCGTTTTGGACCGTATATTAGATTCGGAACTATGTTTGTTTCTTTAGATAAAGGAGAAAACCCAATGGAGGTTGATTTGTCAAGAGCAGAAGAGTTAATCGTTGCAAAACAAAAAGCGGATGCGCCAGTTGCTCATTATGAAGATTTTCCAGTGCAAAAAGGGGTTGGTCGTTTTGGCCCATTTATCAAATGGAATTCAATGTTTATCAACGTTAGTAAAAAGTACGATTTTGATCATTTGTCTGAAGAAGAAATTATTGAATTAATTGAAGCAAAAAAACAGAAAGAAATAGATAAAGTTCTTCATAATTGGGAGGATGTTGGTATTCGTGTGGAAAAAGCAAGATGGGGGAGATTTAATGTGTTAAAAGGTAAAATTAAAATTGAATTGCCTAAAACTACAGACATTGAAAATCTTTCGAAAGCAGAGGCGGTTAAAATGATTGAAGCAAAGACACCCAAGAAAAAAGTAGCCAAAAAGAAACCTGCTGCAAAAAAGAAAACTACAGTGAAGAAAACTGTAGAAAAGAAATAAAGATTTAGGTATATTGCAGATCCAATTAAAAATTGATGAATCAAGATTTTTTATCTCCTGTAAAAGAAGATACTTTAGGCCATTTACTGTTGAATTCCCCATATTGTCTAGCAAATTCCATAAGGATCCATACTTTAGAGGATGGTTTTCCGCAACTGCGCAATGTTAAATTAGCGATTTTTGGAGTACAAGAAGATCGTAATTCTGAGAATAATTTTGGTTGTGGAGATAATCTGCATTTTATCCGAAGAAAATTTTATGAACTCTATCCGGGAGAATGGCAATCTGAAATTGCTGATTTAGGAAATGTCTTAAAAGGAGATACTGTTGCGGATACTTATTTTGCAGTCTCTGAAATTATCAAAGAATTATTGCAACAAAATATTATTCCTATAATTATTGGGGGTGGACAAGATATCACCTATGTAAATTATAGAGCTTACGATACATTAGAACAGACTATAAATATTACTGCAGTAGATAGCCGGTTTGATTTAGGAAGTTTAGAAGATGATTTAACTTCGCAATCTTATTTGAGTAAAATCATTATGCAAAAGCCGAATAATTTATTTAATTACAGTAACGTAGGTTATCAAACTTATTTTAATTCTCAAGATGAAATACAATTATTCGATTCTCTTTTTTTTGACACGTGCCGATTAGGAAAAGCAAAAGAATTAGAGAGTATTGAACCTGCTTTTAGAAATGCAGATCTTGTTTCTATAGATATTGGCGCAGTTAGGCAAAGTGAAGCTCCTGCTAATAATAACGCTTCTCCAAATGGTTTTTATGGTGAAGAAATTTGTGCCATTGCGAGATATGCAGGCATTAGTGATAAAGTTTCATCATTCGGAATTTACGAGTACAACTCTAAATATGATAATAACCATCAAACTGCTAGTTTAATTGCACAAATGATTTGGTACTTTATTGAAGGCGTTAATTTTAGAGTGAAAGACTATCCGTTTTCAGGGAAAGAAAATTATCAAAAATTTACGGTGCTTTTAGACGATGATGATCCTCTAGTTTTCTATAAAAGCAACAGAACAGGTAGATGGTGGATTGAGATTAATATTTTATCAGATAATAAATACAAAAGACATGCGTTAATACCATGTACATACAAAGATTACAAGGAAGCAACAAGGCAAATTATACCAGAAAGATGGTTTAAAGCGATGCAAAAAATGGTGTAGTTAGATAAAAAGTAAAATTTAGTGCGTTAAAAACAATTTCAAGATTGTATTTTAGCATAAAAAATAATAGGTTTACAGACTTTTAGTAAAGACAAAAATAAAATATGAAGAAAGCAGCAATATTTGCACTTTTAATAGCTGTTTTTTGCAGTTGTGGTTCTAATGACAGAGGAGAATTGGTAGGTGTAAAGGTCAAGAAAAAATGGTTTTCAGAAAAACCTTACGGAATGACACTGATTCCAGGGGGTTCTTTCACAATGGGTAAACAAGATCAAGATATTTTAGGTACAATGAGTGCACCTACGAAAACGGTGACTGTTAGACCTTATTTTATGGACGAAACCGAAATTACAAACAAAGAGTACAAACAGTTTGTAAGTTGGGTTAGAGATTCTATAGTAAGATCTAAACTAGCAAATCAAGCAGAATATGCAGCTTTGGGAGCAACACCAGATCCAAACGGAAATAATCGTACTTCAGGAATTCAGAATTATGCTTTTAAAGCATCAGACACGGCAAATGCCAGTGCGTATCAAAAATATATGTATGATAATTATTATAGTTTTGATACTATTCAACCTTTAAGTTGGGAAGATGATATTATTTGGGAAAAAGAAGAGTATCCTGATTTGGATTATGTAGAGGTAATGGATTCTTTATTTATTAATAAACAGGAAGCTGTAGATGGAATTAGAACGTTTAATACAAAGTTTTTAAATTATTCTTATACTTGGTTTGATAGAGATGATGCAGCTAGAAAAGGTGGAAATAGAAAAGATTTTGTTCAGACAGAAGTTTTAAATATTTACCCAGACACAACAGTTTGGGTTAAAGATTTTAATTATTCTTACAATGACCCAATGCACCAAGATTATTTTTATCATCAATCTTATGGAGATTATCCTGTTGTAGGTGTTTCTTGGGGACAAGCAAATGCATTTTGTAACTGGAGAACAAAAAATAAAAATGATTATTTAAGAGGAAGAAAGGGATCAATTCAAGTTCCGGACTTCAGATTACCAACAGAAGCTGAATGGGAATACGCAGCTAGAGGCGGATTAGAATTTGCCACGTATCCGTGGGGAACAGGAGGTACCACAAGTGATCGCGGTTGCTTTTTGGCAAACTTTAAACCTGTAAGAGGTAATTATTCTGTAGATGGCGCTTTGTATACCATGGAAGCAAGGTCGTTTAATGCAAATGATTATGGTTTGTATAATATGGCCGGTAATGTCTCTGAATGGACAAATACAGCTTATAACTTATCTTCTTATTACATGGCGTCAACAATGAATCCGAATGTGGAAGATAGAAAAAATAAAAGAAAAATAGTTAGAGGTGGCTCTTGGAAAGATGTAGCCTATTATTTAGAAGTAGGTTCTAGGGATTATGAATATGCAGATACGGCAAGAAGTTACATTGGCTTCAGAACTGTTCAAAATTATATTGGAACCACGGTTAAATAATTAAAGAAAAATAAAACACAAATAAATAATATTTAAAAAATATGGCACAGTCAAGAACTTATAAAAAAACAATGAACTTCATTTATGGAATGGGAGCGGCTATCGTAATTGTTGGAGCATTGTTTAAAATTCAGCATATTACTATTGGACCTTTAACAGGAGGTGTAATGTTAACAGTAGGATTGTTGGTAGAAGCATTAGTATTTGCTATTTCTGCCTTTGACACCCCAGAAGATGATTTTGATTGGTCTAAAGTATATCCAGCGTTGGATGAAGACGCTTTTAATCAGGAAGATAAAGTTGGGGTTGAAGGTCTTTTATCTCAAAAATTAGATAACTTATTAAAAGAGGCACAAATTGATTCAGCCTTGATGGAAGGCCTAGGTACTAGTATGAAAAACTTTCAAGGAGCAGCAGAAGGTTTGTCTGCGGCCTCAGAGTCTATTTCATCAACAAATAAATATAATGAGCAGGTCTCTTTAGCAGCTGTTCAAATGGAGTCTCTTAATGGTTTATATGCGGTACAGGTAGAAAATACAACTAAACAGACATTGTTAAATAATGCTGTTGTAGAGAATACAGAAAAATTAAAGGAACAAATGGAATTTTTAGCAAATAACCTATCTTCATTAAACGGAGTATATGGTAACATGCTTTCTGCAATGTCTAGTAAATAATTAGTTCAAAAACTTATAAATCTAAAAAAAAAAACTAATTAGGAAATATGGCAGAAGGAAAAATGTCCCCAAGGCAGAAGATGATAAACTTAATGTATCTTGTATTCATTGCAATGTTAGCATTAAACATGAGTAAAGAAGTTTTATCTGCTTTTGGTTTTATGAATGAAAAGTTAGAAACAAATAATGTTTCAACGACTGAAAGAAATAATGAATCTTACGCTAATTTGGCTACGAAAGCTGATGAACAAAGTGCTAAATTTGGTAAATTAAACGACCAAGCAAAACAAATAAAGAAATATTCGGCTGATTTTTATTCATATTTAGGCGAATTGAAATTAAAAATGACATCTGAGATCGAGAATAAGATGGATTATGAATCGATGGATAAAACCGATTTTTTAGATACTTATTTCTTTAAAGGAGATGGGTTTTCGCCAAAAGGTCAGGAATTTATAGAAAAAGTTAACGATCACAAAACAAACTTAACAAATATAATAGGTACGGATAGTAAATTTATAACTGAAATTAATAAAAGATTTAACACAGATGATGTTCCTGTACCTGAAACTAATAAAACTACAAAATGGTTAAAAGCTAGATATGAAGGTTTTCCTTTGATAGCTTCTTTAACCAATCTGACACAAATGCAAGCTGATATTAAAAATACAGAAAGCGATATTGTGACAGATTTATTAGGAGGTAAATTAGAAGAATCGTTATCTTTGAGTAACTATCAAGGAATTGTTAGATTAGATAAAACAGCCTACTTTGCAGGAGAAAGCGTAAAAGGTCAAGTTGTTTTAGGTCGTTACGACGCTACTTTAGTGCCTAATAAGGTTATTTTAAATGGTAGAGATGCAACAGAATCAGTAAAAGATGGTCAGGTTATAATAAATATGCCAGCGGGTAATGTTGGTGAGAAATCTATTAAAGGGACTATCTATTTTACTGAAAACGGTGTTGAAGTTCCAGTGAATTTCGAAAGTAAATATTCTGTAATTGCAGAACCAAGCAGTGCCGTTGTTTCTGCGGATAAAATGAATGTTGTGTATAGAGGTTTAGATAACCCTATTTCTGTTTCATTGCCAGGTGTTAGTTCTAGAAATTTAGATGTAAATGCTTTAGGAGGTAAATTAACAAGTACCGGATCGGGTTACATCCTTAGACCTGGATCAGGAAATATTGCAACCATAAATGTAAGTGCAAAGTTAAGTAGCGGTAAAACTGTTAATTCTAAAGCTACTTTTAGAATTAAAGATATACCGGCTGCAATGGGATCTGTTCGTGGTCAATATGGAACTGTAAGAATGCCGAAATCAGGATTGCCTAATGCGCCAATTACCGCGGGTTTACCAGATTTTGAGTTTGATTTAAAGATTTCAGTACAAAGTTTTAAAGTTAAGGTGCCTAGACAGTTAACAATTATAGTAAATGGTTCAAGGCTTAATGCAGCAGCAAAAAAAGCTTTAGCAAAAGCTAAAAGAGGTGATATTATTAATATTTACGGTATTAAAGCTACTGCCAACGGTGTTCCACTTAAAAAAGTATTACCCGTTAGCATAGAGTTAATCAATTAGAATAAAAAATTAAATTATGTTTAGAAATTGTTTATTAGTATTTTTTATTTGCTTCTCTGCAGGTTTTGTGCATGCGCAAGCCAATATATTAAATGCAAAAACTGCGGATCAAATTGGTAAGAAAAGTGAGCAGCAATTATTGGTAGACAATGATGAACCAATTCCTTATGGTTACGTAGATGATAGAGATGTAATGTGGTCTAAAATAGTATGGGAGTTCGTTGATTTGAATCAAAAAATAAATTTACCCTATTATTTCCCTGTAGATACCACAAATATTTCTTCAGAAAGAAGATCTTTATTTGACACTTTAATGAAAGGAATAAAACAAGGCAAAATTAAAGAAGCGTATTCAGATTCTTTTTTTACAACTAAAATAACTCAAAACGAAATAGATACTCGTTTGATAAACATTCGCGAAGAAAACGGATATTCAGATACTTTAAGAATTCAAACACAAGATGTTGGAGGCTATATGCTAAAAGGAATGTGGTATTTTGATAAGCGTCAAGGAGAAATGAAATACAGATTATTGGCTTTAGCACCAATGGGCAAAGATGTGCAAACATTAGGTTTAGAGCAAATAGAAGATGATAACTTATATGAATTATTCTGGATTTTCTTTCCGGCAGCCAGAGAGGTTTTGCATGAATCTAAAGTATTTAACCCTATGAATGCTTCTCATCCAATTTCTTATGATCATTTACTTAACGCAAGAAGATTTAGTTCTGTAATTATGAAAGAAGAAAATATTTATGGTAATAGAGCTATTGCAGACTATATTCGAGGAAATTCGTTGTTTCAACTTTTAGAAGCAGATAAAATTAAAGAAGACATTAGAAACAGAGAAATAGATATGTGGAATTATTAGTACGTTTAACTAATCCTATTTTTTTCGTGAATGTCAAATTTAAATTCATTTTACAAAATGTGAATAGAAACGTTTACAAAAGTAAGCGTTTTTTTATTGAAATCTTTTTCCTGTTTTTATTATTCGCTTTCTGTTAAAAAGTAGAGTATTTCTTACAAATAGCCTGTTTTGCTTTTGATTAAAGGTGTAGTCAGGGCTGAATTTGCTTGCAAAGTTAAACAAAATGGATGATTTTCATGAAAACTTAATTATTTTTATCACATGGAAGTAGATTATATTATTGTTGGTTTAGGTTTGGCGGGTTTAGCTTTTGTAGAAGAATTATTAGAAGCAAAAAAATCCTTTGTTGTTTTTGAAAATTATTCTCAAACTTCTTCTTTAGTTGCCGGAGGCGTTTATAATCCTGTAATTTTAAAACGATTTTCTCCAGTTTGGAACGCCAAAGAGCAACTCGCAATCGCACTTCCGTTTTATGATAAATTAGAAAAAAAATTTAACACAAAATTTGATAAAAAGTTTCTCATCAAAAAAGTATTTAAATCAATAGCAGATCAAAATAATTGGTTTTCCGCTTTTGATAAACCAAAAGTAGCACCATTTTTAGACGCTAAATTAGACAAACAAAAGTATGCAGGTATATTAGAAGGCTTTCACTATGGTAATGTTAAAGAAGCAGGAAGAATAGATACACTTCATCTAATAGAAACATATAGAGCGTATTTAAAAGAAAATAATTGGATTCTATTTGAGAAATTTTATCATTCAGAAATTACCTTTCAAAATAATTCAATTAAATACCAGCATTTAAAGGCAAAGAAAATTGTGTTTGCAGAAGGTTTTGGAGTAAAAGAGAATCCTTTTTTTAATCATTTACCATTAGAAGAGGTAAAAGGTGAATCCATTATTATTCATGCGCCAGAATTAAAAGTCGATTTTCTATTAAAATCGACTTTATTTCTAATGCCTTTGGGGGATGAAATGTATAAAGTAGGTGCTACTTTTAACCATAAGGATAAAACCTCTAATGCGTCAGAAGAAGGAAAACAAGAGTTGGTGGAGAAACTAAAAAAGGTAATTACTGTTCCTTACAAAATCATTAATCAAACCGCAGGAATAAGACCCGCAGTAAAAGATAGAAGACCTTTAGTAGGTGTTCATGAAAAACATCAAAATTTAGCTATTTTAAATGGTCTAGGAACACGTGGGGTAATGATTGCCCCAACGGTGGCTAAAGAGCTTTTTAATCACCTTGAAAATGATGACAAATTAGATGTAGAAACTGATATTAAACGCTTTTCGTAGCGGATGCATTTTCATTAAAAGGAACAAACATATTGATCCAAATAATTCTTGCCAATCTTAAATTTAGGGGTGCTAGAATAATTAGTGCAGCAAATACACTTAAAAAAGAGGTTAATAAATTTAATCTAAAACCTAATTTAGCAATCAAAAAAACCAAAATAGAGATAGCAACTGTAATGCCGTAATTAACATACATAGCGCCATAAAAAAAGGCGGGTTCTAGCATATATTTCAAATTACATTTGGCGCAATTATCATGTATTTTTGTGACTTTTGAAGGATTAAAAGTGAATTTATTCGTAAAGAATTCACCCTCATTGCATTTAGGACATTTTCCATTTACAATACTGTATAATTTTGTCCCCTTTTTAAACATGATAAACTGTATTTTTTAACTAGTTTTGCACACTACAAAATTACAAAATATTTATGTTAAACGTACATAACTTAACTGTTTCTTTTATGGGAACTGAGTTGTTTCAAGGAATCACTTTTAAACTGAATAAAGGAGATAGAATTGGATTGATTGGGAAAAATGGCGCAGGAAAATCTACGCTTTTAAAAGTTTTATCCAAAGATATTGAAAGTAGTTCAGGTTCCATGGCTTTTGATAAAGATGTTGAAATTGGTTTTTTACGACAAGATATAGATTTTGTAGAAGGAAGAACTATTTTAGAGGAAGCGTACCAAGCTTTTGAAGAAATTAAGGAAATAGAGTTGGAGTTGGATGAAATCAACAAACAACTTGCAGAAAGGACAGATTATGAAAGCGATATTTACAGCCAATTAATCATCGATTTAACTGAAAAAACAGAGCGTTATGAACTTTTAGGAGGTTACAATTATCAAGGAGATACAGAAAAAATATTACAAGGATTAGGATTTCAAAGAGAAGATTTTAATAAGCTCACAGATACTTTTTCTGGAGGATGGAGAATGCGTATTGAATTGGCAAAATTATTATTGCAAAATAATGATATTTTGCTGCTAGATGAGCCAACAAACCACCTAGATATTGAATCCATCATTTGGTTAGAGAACTTTCTAAAAGGATATTCTGGCGCTATTGTTCTAGTGTCGCATGATAAAATGTTTTTAGATAACGTTACAAATAGAACTATTGAGATTTCTTTAGGGCAGATTTACGATTACAAGAAACCATATTCCCAATTTTTATTATTGAGAGGAGAAATCAAAGAAAAACAATTGCAGGCGCAGAAAAATCAAGAAAAAGAAATTAAGCAAAAGCAACATTTAATAAATAAGTTTAAGGCCAAAGCAAGTAAGGCATCTATGGCGCAATCTTTAATGAAACAGCTTGATAAAGTTGAGTTGATAGAGGTTGATCAAGACGATAATGCATCGATGAATGTTCGTTTTGCCATTTCTAAAGAACCGGGTAAAATTATTGTTGAAGCAGAAAATTTAAGCAAAAGTTACGGTGATAAACATGTTTTAGAAGGTGTTGATTTGTTAATCGAAAGAAATAGTAAGATTGCTTTTGTAGGTCAAAACGGACAAGGAAAATCAACATTAGCAAAAATGATGGTGGGTGAAATTCCATTTGAAGGATTTTTAAAACTAGGTCATAATGTAGAAGTTGGTTATTTTGCTCAAAACCAGTCTGAATATTTACCACCAGAAAAAACTGTGTTAGAAATTATGGAAGACGCAGCAACTGATTCTAATAGAATGCGCGTTAGAGATATGTTAGGGTCTTTCCTATTTAGTGGCGAAGCCGCTGATAAAAAGGCAAAAGTACTTTCTGGGGGAGAAAGAAATAGGTTAGCTTTATGCAAATTAATGTTACAGCCCTTTAATGTTTTAATCATGGATGAGCCAACAAATCATTTAGATATTGCCTCTAAAACTGTTTTAAAAGAAGCTTTAAATCAATTTACAGGAACTTTAATCGTAGTTTCACATGATAGAGAGTTTTTACAAGGATTAACATCATCTGTTTATGGATTTAAAGATAAAGTAATTAGAGAATATTTAGGTGATATTGATTATTTCTTAGAGCAACACAAAATGGAAAATTTGCGTGAAGCTGAAAAAAGAACCGTTGTAAAAGAGCAAAAAGACAATTCTAAAATTAAGAAACAGCAGCTTTCTAGAGATCAAGAAAAGGAGTTGAAAAAGATTAATAATAAATTGTCTAGAATAGAAACTGATATTGCTGATTTAGAAAAAGAAATCGAAAAAATAGATTTAGAACTAGCCAAAAATTATGACGAAGTTTCTGCAAGACCTCATTTTTTTGAAAAATATAAATCAAAAAAAGCTAAACTAGATAATTTAATGGAAGAATGGGAAAAAGTTGAAGAACAGATTTCTAAATTTTCTTAAAATAAGAATGATTTCATTGAGATTTGTACTGAACTTGATACAGTATCTAAATTTGTGAAATCTATTAAATGTGATGAACTTCAATAAAACTTTCGTAACTCAAAATCAACAAATTTTTCTACCAATTTTGGAAGAAAAAAAAGTTGAGCTCTCTATCAAAAGAGAAGACTTAATTCACCCTTTTGTTTCGGGTAATAAATTTAGAAAACTAAAATACAATCTTAAAGAAGCTAAAAAACTCAAGAAGAAGGCGTTACTTACTTTTGGTGGTGCGTATTCTAACCATATTGCAGCAACTGCTGTGGCTGGTAAATTAGCAGGCTTTAAAACTTTTGGAATTATTAGAGGAGAAGAGTTAGGTAAAAACTTAACAGAAACTATAGCAGAAAATGCCACCTTAAGAGAGGCCCATAATAACGGAATGAAGTTACAATTCGTTTCTAGAGAAGACTATAGGCAAAAAACTTCTTTTGGTTTTATAGAGAAACTGAAAAATAAATGGGGTGATTTTTATTTAATTCCTGAAGGAGGAACAAATATTTTGGCTGTGAAAGGTTGTGAAGAAATATTAACAGAAGAAGACAAACATTTCAATTATATCTGTTCTGCTTTAGGAACAGGCGGAACTATCTCTGGTTTGATAAATTCATTAGGAAAACAACAAAAAGTAATTGGATTTCCTGCTTTAAAAGGAAATTTTTTGTCTGAAGAAATTAAAAAATATACAATTAAAAGAAAAAATTGGAGTTTACAAAAGGAGTATCATTTTGGAGGGTATGCGAAATATAATGAAGAATTAATTCGTTTTATCAATGAATTTAAAATGGATACAAACGTTTTATTAGATCCTATTTATACCGGTAAAATGGTCTTTGGAATTATAGATTTAATCAAAAAAGATAAGTTTGCCGAAGGAACCAAAATTTTAGCAATTCATACAGGAGGAATTCAAGGGATTGAAGGTATTAATAAAAAGTTGATGAGTGAACAGCAGCAAATAATTAATGTTATATGAAATTGAGGTTTTTTTTATTTTTATGTAGTATTTTCTTTTTAGCCAGTTGTGGTTCTAAAAAAAGAGTGGTTAATAAGAAAAATTCTGGAGTTGTAATTGCAGAGCAAAAACCAAAAGACTTGCCCTCTGTAAAGGAAAAAGAGATTACAAAAAGATTAGCCAAGAAGAACCCTAAATTAAGTAGCTATACCCTAGCTTACATAAGAAAATATGCATCAATTGCTGTCAAAGAAATGCATGAATATAAAATTCCTGCAAGTATTACTTTGGCACAAGGAATTTTAGAATCTGGAAATGGAAGAAGTGTTTTGGCTTTAAAATCTAACAATCACTTTGGTATAAAATGCCATACCCGATGGACGGGGGAAAAGGTATATCATGATGATGATGAAAAAGGAGAATGTTTTAGAAAATATCAATATCCAGAAACTTCTTACAACGACCATTCACTTTTTTTAACACAAAGAAAACGCTATGCTTTTTTGTTTGATTACTCTATAAGAGATTATAAAAAATGGGCTTACGGTTTGAGAAAGGCAGGTTATGCAACAGACAAAAAGTACCCAGTAAAATTATTAAAAATTATTAGTAATTATAAATTATATGAGTTCGATAAAGTAAAAAAGAAAGATTTCAAATACGAAAAATCAAATAGAAAATATGAAGATTCGAAATCTATTGACAGAAAATACTATCAAGTTAAAAAGGGCGATACTCTATATTCCGTAAGTAGAAAGTTTGGGATTTCCGTGGATGTTTTAAAAAAACGTAATAATTTAAAGGATAATACGATTTCTATTGGACAAAAATTAGTATTAAAATAGCCATTATAAACTTAAGCAGACGCTTTAGAATAAAAACAATTACAACTCATCTAAACTGTTACTTTTTATCTTGATTTAAAAGGTTTATTTTTCGAAACTCCACCACTTTTTTTCGCATACCACTGGCTTTTGCTTTTATCATTGGATAATTTGAGTTTTATTTAGATAATTGGCATTCACAAAAGCTTGCTTATTATTTATGAACTCATTAACTATCATTGGTCTCCGTGTTTGTTCTCCAGTAGCAGAAAGTAAATAATATGCTTCTTATTTGGCAATTTTAATCGCTGTAACCCTGTTTTTCTTTTTTAAGGCTATTAAATTAGATAGTGTAGCTTTAGTTTTATTTACTTCATAAATATTTATATTTTTAAAACTTTCAAAAAGCTGTTTTCCGTCTCAAGTGAATTTCATTTTTTATGTAATTTATATCGAGATGTTTTTATTTAATTTATACATTTACTCACTAACAGGTTTTACTCAAAAATAAAAAATTATGCCAATTATAAAAACCGTAAACGGAAAACATCCGCAAATACCAGAAGATTGTTTTGTAGCAGAAAACGCAACAATTCTTGGAGAAGTTTCATTAGGTAAAGAATGCAGTATTTGGTATAATGCTGTTATTAGAGGAGATGTACATTACATAAAAATTGGTAATAAGGTAAATATTCAAGATGGTGCAGTAATTCATGCAACCTATCAAAAATCGCCTACAACAATTGGTGATAATGTTTCTATTGGTCATAATGCAATTGTACACGGTTGCACAATTCATGACAATGTTTTAGTTGGAATGGGCAGTATTATTATGGACGATTGTGTCATAGAATCTAACTCAATCATTGCAGCAGGAGCTGTGGTTACTAAAAATACAATCGTAGAAAGTGGAAGTATTTATGCAGGTGTTCCGGCTAAAAAAGTAAAAGATATTTCTCAAGAATTAATTTCTGGAGAAATAGACCGAATTGCGAATAACTATGTGAAATATTCTAGTTGGTTTAAAGAGTAATTAAGCCGAATTTCAATAAAGAAATTGGGCTTAATAAAAAAGAATCAACCAAATCAGTTACATTATACCTTTTTCTCTTTACCCATTTTTCTCCTTTTCATAATTTCTTTTTTATTCATCATTTTTTCGTCTCTCATCCTTCTTGTTTTTGCCATTTTCTCAAATTTTTGAAATTGCTCTTTTTTTAGAATTTCCTTCATTTTAGTTTTCAGGGCAATTTGATCATCTAATATTTTGCTTTTCATAGCAAAAACTTTATCAGTTGACGGTTTTGAATTACTCTCTTTCATTGCCTTTCTTTTAACCATTATTTCTTTTTTTGCAGTTGCTTGGGCTTTTATTAAAGGCATTATTTGGTCTTGTTGTTTATTAGATAAATCTAAAGCCAACGTCATTTTTTTTACAGCTAATTCAGTGAGCTGTTCAACAGATAATTGAGGTCTGTTATCCTTCCTTTTTTTCTGTGCTTGAGTTGTTAAAGTAAATGCGAATATGAATACTAAAATGCTTGCTACTTTTTTCATGATATAAATTGTTATGGTTTATTATTTATGATTCTTGGACATCAAAAAAGCGAAAAGGTTTAATCTATTTATCTGATTAACAATTTTTTAATATTTTTTTAATGCATCAAAAAAACTCGAATCCAATTAAGAACCCGAGTTTGAAACACAAACTAAATTAGTCAAAATTAATTTTATTATTTCTGTTTATCTTTTTTCTTTGCATTCT
>TARA_B110000967_G_scaffold199842_1_pt1 | contig 16990 bp, 14 predicted proteins | sample TARA_B110000967 | Tara Oceans TARA_B110000967 (sample SAMEA4397903) | marine metagenome | biome: Polar Biome; feature: [DCM] deep chlorophyll maximum layer (ENVO:01000326); material: water (ENVO:00002006), including particulate matter (ENVO:01000060) such as... | depth 35 m
TTTTGATTTATTGAGAAGGAGGTCTCCTGAATCTCAAATGGTGTAAAACGATGTATACTAACAAATAAAATAATAACAATATATATATGCCTTTTTTAGAATTAGAAGAATTTTTGAAAAAATTTAAGAGTAAACCTAATAAATATACAAGTCAATTTTTTTATGATAATTCAACCGTGAAAATAGGAAATAAAGTAGTACCTTTGAAAACATATATTGAAAAAAAGAAACGAGACAAAGATGATGTAGATAAAATATATGAATCAATAATAGACAAACATAGTTATTTAAAACGTTTTTATAATACATCTTTAAAAATTGAACCATCCTATTTAACGATGAAAGGAAAAGCACCTATGAAAAATAATGAATTCAATAATAATATTGAAATTAATTATAAGAATGTAATTAGAAATATGCATTATCAGGATATTTTACAATATACATCTTCTGGATTTATAAATATACCTACTTATATGCAAGTAATAGTTGATTTATATGAAAATGATATTATAGATTATAAATTATTAACACCAAGTGCACTAGCATATATAAAAAAAGGTAGATTAGGAAGTGTATTTTCATCTTATTATTTTCGTGCATCGATAATGAGTCCATATTTGGTATATTCTTTGAATAAGTCATTATTAAAAGGAACAAAAATATTCACACCGACATTAGGGTGGGGTTCATATTGCTTTGGTTTTTTAGAATGTGACGAAGTTGTAGAATATGTAGGAACCGATGTTATTCCTGATGTATGTAAAAAGACAACAGAATTTGCGAACAAATATGATAAAAACGTAAAAATATATTGTAAACCATCAGAGGATTTATTAAAATCCAAAAATTTTTCAACTAAATATAAAGAACATTTTGATGTAATATTTTTTAGTCCACCATATTATAAATTAGAGCTGTATAATAGTACTAATCAAAGCACCGATAAGTATGATACTTATCAAAAATGGTTAGATGGTTACTGGGAACAAACTATGAAATTGTGTTATCATGTATTACAAAGAGGAGGTCGTATGTGTTATATAATATCAAATTATGGTACAAATAATACTGGAGAAGAATTTAACTTAATAAAAGATATGAGTAATATAACGAGAAAATATTTTAGTTTTAAAGGGAAACAGCCTATGTATAATAAAAATGTAAATGTAACAAAGCACAAAGATACTGACGAACAAATAATGTTTTTTGTAAAAGATTAAATTTTCCATGTACCATGAGAACGATGATAACCATAAGAACCAAAACAATTAATTTTAAAAGGATTCGATTCTAATAAATTTATATTATCTTTATTATCAAAAGTATTATAGGTATAACTAACTAATATAGGTCCAGTAGTATGATATACGAATACGTCTCTCGGATTATCAGTATGTTGCAATTGAGCGATGCTAATATCTTTATGAGAAATGACTGGATGTACAATATTATCGATGATTTTTTTTAAAAATGGGTGTCGCGGTGGAGAATAGAAAGCATAATTACCTATTAAAATATCATTATTTTGCATTTTTAGTACATGGTCACTAACATTTTTTAATTCGATTGGAAAACTACAATTCATAGTATTAAATAAATGATCAAAGTTTTGATTAATATCCATATCTAAATCTAAATAAACCCCGCCATAATGATAAATAGCCAAATACCTAAATAGATCTATTTTTTGTATAGTATAAGGTAAATTATTAAATAAATTAATATATTCCGGCATGAATGACTTCATAAATTCGATAATATCGTTGTCGTCGAAAAACATATAATTCCATTGTGGATGTAAATTTTTAATTTTATTAATATAACCATGATAATACTCTGGAACATCTTTTGTTTTCCAAGTTTGAATAATATTCATTATATATCTATTGAATATTATTTATTTATACCATTGAAGATTTAAAATGTGTAATAAAGAGACCACTATTTGTCTATTTTCCACCATAAGCTAAGTTCAAATCCTTAATCGTTTCCCTTTGTTTCAATCTGTTGCTCTCATTTTTATGATATTCTTCACTTGTCTTGTATTTTTCATCATTAAAACCACTTATATTATTACATGTTGCGTCTATCATTTTTATATTGGTTTTTCCCAATTCTATATGAGTATAATTGATAATTTTTTCTAGTGTTGTTTTAAAAGTACTATCTTTCGCTAATTCCGCGTCAGAATATCCCTTCTCCATCATATCATCAATAATACTCGTACCATTACCTTTATCATCAAATATCATCATATCCCAGTGATAATCGCAACATGTGGTTCGGTTCTTCTTCACGACATCACTTGAAAGAAAAAAACTCTTATTTATTGTTTCTGTTTCGGAATTGATATCATACATACGATATGCTGATTCTGCTTGTTCCAGATACTCATGTAATGCGTCTTGAGTTTTCAGACTTAATTTGTGGCCTAGACGAAATCGGGTCCACCAATGAATCTCGTTCCAATGACGTTCTCGGGGTTGGAACTGCTTTACTCGATTTTTGAAATCCTCTAAATTAAATTCATTCATTGTATCCAATTTAGGTTTAATGTTGACCTTTGCCCCCGTAGGATTTGACTTAAACCAGTATGGACCTTTACACGTAAATCCCATAAGTGTTCCTAATGAGTCGGCATATTTTCGCATGATTTCCGCGCTAGTGAAGTTCGATACGTGAGGTCCCGCTATATTTAACTTATTCACTTTAACTTCGTCTGAAATATCCAACGTGCCTATATCAATTGTTGGGTCCCAATCTGTATCTATGGTTTTGTATTTATTGTCTTTTGGGTCAATCTTTTCAAGGTCAGGACTTATACCACCATGGATTGTTATTAATAATACACAATCTTTATCAGTCATTTTTTGTCCTGTAGTATTCATAGGGTTCATATTGAGGGAGCATTCAGATTCAGAACCACTAAGCTTATCTCCACCACGAAGTCGTTTTGATGTTCGTTTCGTTGTACGCTTTCGTTTCGTTGTACGCTTTCGTTTCGTTGTTCGCTTTCGTTTCGTTCTTCGCTTTTGTTTTCTGTCTAAATTTACCAACATATTATTTATATATATATATTTATTTTTCAAATGTGTAATATGAATAAATAACATAGATAGACCAAGTTATTTATTTAGAGAAACAAGTAATCAAAGCATTTCAACGAGTGCTTATAATCAAACTTTACGCAGGTATGAAAAGAACCAACTTTGAACTACTTTTTATGGGATTTTGTCCCATTTTAAATATCCAAATGTGTAAATAATTTTAAGCTAAACTATCTTCGTCCCAATTATTTGCGATGTGTTCATGACTTAACATAATACTTGGACGAGGTCGTTTAGGCACATTATCGATATTCATAATAGAAATTATTTTATCATCTAACACTTTTTCTTTAACTTGCCAATTGAATAAAGTTTGTCTGTTATTATAATTTAATTGTCTGTTATAAATATCATACTTATTTCTGGATTTTGTATCCATTATAGTTTCAAATTCAGTAGTAATCGATTGTTTTGTATCGATAATAGTAGTATATTCTTTATTAATAAGTTTTATCACTTCTTTCCATTCTAAATATTTTTGATTTGGATCTTGTTGTATCCATAATGTTTTATTATTCCAAGGTCCTAAAATATCTAATCGATGTTCTAATTTATTATGTAAAACAGAGTATTTTTCTCGCAAAACTTGAATTTTTTCTTTTAAATCGTCTAATTTATAATATTTTGAAATAGATAAGACTAATGAAATATAAGTAGAAATAGTGATAGCAACAATAGCGATTGGACTTTCAGGAATACCAATATTATCTTTTGTTGCCTGTAAAAATCCAGATATAGTTGATACAAAAATAACAGAAGTTTGAATATTATTTACAATATTATTCAAATCATCATATTTTAAATCTAATAAACGTTTGCTTTCTTGACATTCTTTTAAAATAACCATAGAACTTTTTTTGGCTGCATCCAATTCGTGCTGAAATACAATATATTCTTTACTTGAGAACCAATCATGCTCCTTTGGTTTATCTTCGCTAAATGTTAATAAAGTAGTAATTGGTTTAATCGATGTAGGTGGTATATTATTTTCTTCATCATTTATAACATTTTCATCGTTAATAGAAATATTTTCATCGGTAATAGAACTGTTTCCAGAACCAGGAATATCATCCATTATTATATATTATAATATTACTTTATATTTTTTATTATTTCATCCGGATAATTTAAATCTTTTAATACACGAATACCCCCTTTGATTTTAGAAATACCCTTCTTTAATTTATATTTGTAACTGAATGATTCGTCTGCATTTATATGAACATCCATTTTATAATTTTGAATACATTTTGAATTTTTATATTTTTTACAAATAGATAAATAATGTGTGGTTAATATGAATTTAACGTTATTAAATTGTTGTAAATACTGTAAAAATGCAGTCCCTGCTTGTGCAGCTTCAACCGGATTAGTGCCTGAATATAATTCATCAAATATACAAAAATGATTATGATTTTCATTATTTTCAGATATTATATCAATTATATCTTTACAACGACGCGATTCTGCTTGAAATAAACTATCACGACCAGAGGTATCGGGTATATTAATATAAGAATGAATATGTGTAAACGGCATAATATTCGCACTTTCATAAAAACCACATCCAAATTGTTGAGAGAATATAATATTAATAGCGGTAGATTTTAATATAGTAGTTTTCCCAGCCTTATTAGGCGCTGATATAATCATATTTTTATTTAGTATACAATCATTTTTGACGTGTTTTTCTTTCACTAGAGCAGGATAATACTGTTTTTTGAATGAAATATCATTATCATTATTATAATTAGCAAAAGAAATACTACTATTATTATAATGTTGATAAATACTATTTAAATTATCAATATATCCTTCAAATTTCATGGAATAATTAATACCATTTTCAAAATCATTATTAGAAAATAGTAAATAATAACATTTTAATAAATATCCAATATTATTAATTTTTTGAAATTTGGTGTATGTGGTGATACTTTGTATATGATTTTTCAAATTATATAAATGATTACAATGAATTTTAATATCCTCACAAAAAGGTATATATGTATGATTTTGATTTGTAGTATTTAAAAATGTTTCCATGCTATGAATTGAATAATCTATATAGTTTTTAAACTCAATTAATTGTGAATTTATTTTGTTAATATTACTATAAAAACGTAAACAAATAGTTATATTTTGGTAAACTTGAAATACATAAAATCCCAACATCATGAATACGTAAAGAATATTTTGTCCGGTTAATTCCCCGGTGCTTAACATTTTACCAATAAAATGATTTTTTCCTAGAAATTTTAATGTATCAAAATAAGTAGATATAGATAATTGAACACCTTGTATTTTTAATAATATAAAGGGAATGATTAACAATATTATTGGTATAATTAGACTAACTATAGGTGATAATAAATGAATAATAGATATAATTTGTAAAAATTTACTAGAATTATTTAAATGTTTTAACATGTCCCAATCCATATAATTATATTTTTCTAAAAAATATTCATCATTTTTGACTTCATCCCACGTTTCAATAATATTATCATAATTAGGTTTTTGTAATAGTTTCATTTCATTATTATATGTATCCAAGTTTTTAATTATATTTTGTGTATCGAGTAAGAAAGGTACATCATTTGTAAAATATTCGTTCCATAACGGTATGTTTTGTTTACCAAGAATATTAGTAGGTTGCAATAGATGTTCATACATAGGTAAATTTTCATTATTTAAATCGGTATTTGAAACTAATTCTAAATCATTAGATACGATATCAGTAATTTTATATAAATTTTTTGAATTTAAATATGTAATCGGTAAGCAAAATTTGGTTTTTTTGGGCTCGATAGTAGTTGGTTGAGCATTTAATAATTTGGTTATATGCGAAAACATATAATATAAAATGAAATATTTTTTATTATACAAACGAATTATAAATTGATATTTTCATCAGGATTTAGTTCATTTATTGATATTTTATAATGTGATTCAATTTGTCTCAAATTAAATATATCATATCTAGTTACAAAATTTATAGCCATGCCTTTTCTACCCCACCGTCCACTACGTCCTATACGATGTAAATAAGTATTTGGTTTTTTCGGAATATCAAAATTAATAACTATCCCAATTTGCTGAATATCAATACCGCGTGCAGTAATATCAGAAGAGATTAATACTCGAAATTTACCATTACGAAAATCTCGTAACGTATCGTCTCGTTCTGTACGGTCGAGAGAACCATGAATACAACATACAGGAAAATCATCTTTAATCATAAATTCGGTTAATTCCTTTACACGATTAACGTCATTTATATATATAATACATTGTGTAATTGAAATTTTTTCAAAAATATATTTTAACATTTCATATTTATGCATATCATCATTTAACGGGATATAAAATTGTTCGATACATTCCAACGATAATTTTTCTTTTGGAACTATAATTTTCACAGGATCATTCATAAATAATTTTGTTAAATTTAAAACATCATTCGACATAGTTGCACTATAAATAATTATTTGAACAGATTTTTCAAGCATCGAAATTAATTGTTGTATTTGCGGTTGAAATGTATTAGATAAAAGTTCATCTGCTTCATCTAAACATAAAATTTTCAAATTGTTTAAATGTAAAAGTTTTCTATTAATCATATCGTTGATACGACCAATACACCCTACGATAATATGTGGTTTTTTGTATTTTAAAAATGATATATCTTTTTGTATAGGAGTACCGCCAACTAGAGTTTTAATTTTTAATTTTAACATGAATGTACCCAATCGTGTTAATACATTTGAAATTTGTGCTGCTAATTCTCGTGTAGGAGCGACAATAATGGCTTGTGTATGATTAACTTCTGTATTAATTATTTCTAATATACTAATAGAAAATGATCCTGTTTTACCACTACCAGATTGAGCCTGTGCTATTAAATCTTTTTTATCTAATGTAGGGTGTATAGCAATTTGTTGAATAGCGCTAGGTTCTTCAAAACCATACGCATATATGCCTCTTAATAAATCATCTTTTAATTTATAATCACTCCATTTTGTATATTTAGTTAAATTGTGATTTTCCATATGTATAGATAATATATATTTATCTATACTGTTATATTAAATATATAATTCTATAAAATATTTAAAGTTATTCTTATACTATATTATAGTGATGTTAATTTATAATTTAGAATTTTTTACTAATATATACGAACAACCAATTGTTTTATCTGGTGAAATAATTAATATAATAAATAAATTACATAGCGAATTGCATATACATCCAGTAACTGATGTAAAAAAAGTAAAACGTCCTAAAAAAAGTACAGATAATTTAAAAAATATAGATTTTAAATGTACGGTTATTAAAAAAATAGAAGGTGATGCAAAAATAATAAGTGATATTCGTTCAGCTTTAAATAAATTGTCTGAATCGAAATATAATATACAACTGGAAGCAATATTAGGAAATATATCTATATTGGTAACAAATAATAATTCGAAAGATATTACAAATATTATGGAATTAATATTAGATATAAGTTGTGGTAATAGTTCTTTATCAAAAATATATGCAAAATTATGGAAAGATTTGACGAATGTATATAACGAACATGAATATATAAAATTAATATTTAATCGATATGATGAATTATTATCGAATATTGAAACGGTAGATCCAGCGATTGATTATGATAAATTTTGTAAGATTAATAAAATAAATGATAAAAGAAAAAATGTATCGTTGTTTATAGTAAATTTATTAAAAGAGGATTTAATCACATTATCTAGATGTATGAATATTGTTAATGATGTAATAGAAGAGATTAATAGTAACATAATAGATAATATACCTGCTTATAAAAATGATGAATTAATAGAAGTATTAAATGTATTTATAATAAATGGTCAATCTATATTAAATACATCTTCGGACTGGATAAATGTAGAAACATTTATAAAGGATATATCAAGTAAAACAATAAAAGAATTAAATAGTATATCATCTCGTTCGTTATTTAAATTTATGGATATACGTGATAAATTTTTTTAAATTTATGGAGTATACGTGATAAATTTTATTATTTTTATTAAAAATATAATAAAAATAATAGGGTGAATATGTATATGGTAAAATCAATTTTAAAGTCTGATTTAATTAATTATTCAGAAAATAAAGAAATAGATATGGAAGATATAGGATATTCGACGGTTATATATGAATATGATTTATATAATAGAAATATAGAAATAGCATTAGGTAAAATAAAGCATACATATTCAAAATATAATATTGTATATTATCCAATTTATTTAATAATAGACGATACACCAAAATCAAAAATAGGAATATTTGAAATAAACAGCGAAAAAATCTTAAATAATTTCGAAGACGACCAGGCGGTAGATTTAGAACAAGGAGAAATTATAATATTTATAAGTAATGATATGTTTAATAGAATCATAGGTTCTCAACCTTCTATAAATAATAAGAATATAGAAATAAATAAAAACAATTATGATACTTCGTATGATATAGACATAGATGATATTATACCAATTGAGAACATGAAAGAAATGAGCAAAAAAGATGATATATTCCGAATGGATGTTCAAGAAAGTAAATTGGGTATCAACATTCAAAACGAAGATATTTTTATAGAAGATAAAAGTAAAGAAATTGAACCATTATTGATGGAAGAGACATTAGACGTATCCAAAAATGATAATAATGATTTCAAAGTATCTGTATCAAATACATGGATTGAACAATTTATGAAAAATAATCATTATTCTATAACAGACAACGAAGGTAGTGGTGATTGTTTTTTCGCAGTAATTAGAGATGCTTATAAAAGTATCGGAAAAGCAACTACAGTTGAAAAATTAAGATTAATATTAGTAGATGAAGTCAACGAAGAAATATTTAATGAATATAAACAATTGTATTTAAATTTTGATGCTGTTTATAAAGAGAAAGAAAAAGAAATGAAAAACATTAAGAAAGCGATATCAATATTAAAAAAAAGAAAAGATAACATAATAACAAAAGAAGATAATGAAAAGTTAGTAACAGAAGTAAACGAATTATTAAATAATTATAAATTAGCATCGTTAGATAAATCACAAATGAAAGATATATTACATGAATTTGAATATATGAAGACAATAAATAATTTGGATGAGTTTAAAGAATTTATAAAAACTAGTAATTTTTGGGCAGATACATGGGCAATTACAACTATTGAGAAAAAATTAAATATAAAGATTATTATTTTATCAGAGGAATCATATAACAATCAAGACTTCGATTCCGTAATGATGTGTGGTCAGTTAAATGATAAAGAATTAGAAGATAAAGGAAATTTTGAACCAGATTATTATATTATAACTGGTTATACGGGGAATCATTATCAATTAATAAATTATAAAAATAAAAGTATACTGAAATTTCGCGAGGTTCCTTATGATATAAAAACATTAATTGTAAGTAAATGTTTGGAAAAAAATGCAGGTCCGTATTATATAATTAAAGATTTCGTAGAATATAAGAAAAAAATGGGTGTTAATGAAAATAACGATAAAGATGAAAATGAATATTTAAAACGAGATTTATATAATAAAGATGTAGTATTTATGTTTTATGATCAATCAAGTCCAAAAGCAAAACCAGGAAAAGGATCAGGTGAACAAATACCAGGAAATTTAATAATTGAATATATTGAATTAACTAAAGGAAAAAATAAGAATTGGCGTCGTAAATTAGATGATGATTGGTTAGCACCATTTACAATAGATGATAAAAGATGGTTATCGGTTACACATTATGTATTAGGTAGTCAGTTTAAAAAAGGTTTCCCCGATTTTTATCATGAATTCTCTTTGGATAGTGGTAGTAAAATAGCAAATGATATTGATTTAGTTAAAATCGCAGGTGGTAAAACAGGAAAAACAAAAGATATAGAATTAAGAAAAAAAGAGATAGTTATAGATAATGATTATTATGGTTATGATAAAAATTCAAGATATATACAAGAGAGAACTAATGCATTAGAAGCGAAATTTATTCAAAATGCAGATTTAAAACATATATTAATGAATACGAAAAATGCGAAATTGAATAAATTTAAAAGACGGGCAAATCCAGAAGCAGATGAACTGTTAATGAAAATACGCCAATCTATACGATAATGTTCTCAAACCTTAAAAAATGAAAAATTGAAAATAAAATTTATAATTTATAATAGAAATAAATTATAAAATGGCGTGTTTTGATAACGAAAATAATATGAACTGTGATTACAACTCAGATAACAATTTGGTAAGGAATTTAGAACAAGATATGAACGCAGCAACCACAGCAGCACCGCATATGTTTAAGAATTCCGGACAAGATATGGAGATTGTAAAGGAACAATTTCCACCAAATCCATCGTATTTAGGATTGGCTAATGAAAAGTTAGAAATTCCAGAAACGGAATGGACCAGTATTTATATTCCGGTTATTCCAACTAATTTACATTTATCAAATCATAATAATAATACTAATAAGTTTTATCCAAAGTATTTGAAGAATTTTCTTGAAAATAATTTAAATTTGGGTAAGATTAAAAGAATTGATTTTGTTGACCGAAATATCGAAACCTCACCAGTAACTGTAAAGGGGGCATTTGTTCATTTTGATTATTGGTATGATTCAAATGAGTCAAAGTATATGAGACATATTTTAAATACCAGACAAAAATATAGACAAATGGGTTATCAATATAATGATAAGCTATGTACTTTTTATACAAGAGATGAAACAGGTGCTACACATTCAGCATATATGATGTTTAAGATTAATCACAAGCCGATTGAAGATGCTGAATATGACGTAAATGTTCATCAATTGAAGGCTGTAATTAAGAAGTTTGAACAAGAAAAGGTAGAAAGTGATAAAAAGATTGAGGAATTGATGAATAGGATTAATGACCTAGAAAATAAGTAGTAATAATAAAACAAAATAAAACAAAATAAAAAGAGGTTAAGTAGGGGACCTTTTTTTATTGTATTAGAGTTCATGTATACTCATACGTAATGTTTTAAAAACATTTTTTTTCGGGGATAAATTTTTATTTATATAAGATTGAATTAATTCCATATTTTCAATAAATAGAGGTTTCTTATAAAGTAATAAAATAAGATGATAAAACACATTTATATTCTGAATATTAAATTTGATGGAATTATGATTGTATTTGTAACACCAAGATAAAAATGTATCTGTATGAAATAATAATATTGATTTAAATAAATAATAAGAAAATATGGGGGTTGTTTCGGTATATGAAATCTCATTTTTATTGAAAAAATCATTATATTGGATGTTATGAATATTTAATATTTTAGAACTTTGCATTAGGGCGAAAGCACGTTCTTGATTTAATAAATGATTAGTTTTCTTTAATATGTTCATAATCCAATTATGCTTATTGTTTACTCTGTATGAATGATTATATGAAATATATAATGAATTTATAATATTCGCCCAAGTTTCACAGTAACATTCAAATAAAAAGAAATCTATTTTCGTTTTAAATTTTTGTTGTAATAATAAATTATAACTAGATAGATTTTGCATATAGGAAAAATCAAGACCAAACATATGAAATGTTTCATGAATAAACACTTTAAACCATTCTTCATATCTGTAAATATTAATTTCATTATCGTTGTTTAATTTATTACAAGACCATGTGAATGCAGTATTAATATGTTCATTTGATAATAGGACATTTTTATTTGGTATATTTTTAGTTTGCTGATGAAAATAAATATTGATATTTGCATTTAAAGAACAATCATTATTAGAATATAATTGTGCTATATATAGCCAATGATAAATGTGTTTTACTGAAGATAAAAGAAATTTGGTTAATAAAGGAAATTTTTTAAATATAATAAAGTTGATAGTAAATAATCGTTGGGATATAGTAAATGTAATACTATATGTAAAATGATTATTTAGTTTTAATTCTTTAATAAGATAATAAGGAAGTAATTTATTACATGGAAAATTAGGTTTGTTTACAATTTTCAATTTATGCTTAGAGAAATCTAAAAATTGTTTTGTAGCAATTTCTAAATTAAATATAATATCTTTTAATAATGTTATACTATTTGCGGATAATTGAATATTTGGTATTTTAGAGTTAATGTTATGTATATTTTTGATAATATCTGATTTCAAAATATTATTATTATAATTCATTTATATAATCAGGATAAAAAATTGAAAAAGAATAATAATATAATTCTATAGTAAAAACATGGGAATACGTAACCTAAACAAATATCTAAAAAAGAATTGTACAAAATCAATATGTAATGTCCAATTGAAAGAATTGGAACATAAAACAATCGTAATTGATACCAGTATTTATTTGTATAGATTTGTAACAGAAGATGCATTAATGGAAAATATGTATCATATGATTTCTATATTATTGAATTATAATATAGAACCTATTTTTGTGTTTGATGGAAAACCACCAATAGAAAAGAATGAAACCATTAATACTCGAAAAAATGAACGTAAATTAGCTCATATCAAGTATCAAGAATTAGAACAACAGTTATGTAATAATATAAATGAAAAAGAAAGAAAAAATATAGAAAAAGATATGAATAGGTTAAAACGACAAATAGTATCCATAAAAAAAACTGATATTTATAAGGTTAAAGAATTATTATCGAATTATGGTATAAAATATATTAATTCAGACGGTGAAGCAGATGAATTATGTGCATATTTAGTAAATAGTAATAGTTGCTGGGGATGTTTAAGCGATGATACTGATATGTTTGTATATGGATGTAAGTATGTTTTACGAGAAATAAATTTATTAAACCATACGGTATATGTGTATGATACTAACAGTATATTAAATGAATTAAATATGGACGCAACCGATTTTAAGGAGGTCTTAGTATTATCTAGTTCCGAGTATAATAATAATAATAATATTCAATTGATAGATATAATTACTATATATCAAAAGTATAGATCTGAAAAAGAGAATTTAACATATAGCTTTTATATTTGGTTATTAAAAAATACCAATTATATAAAAGACTATAAATCGTTATTAAATATATATCAATTATATACAGACAATAATTATGATATGACGAATATACAAATAAACAATACCAAAAAGGATATTCAAAAGGTACAAAATATAATGAGCAAAGAAGGATTTATATTTATTTAATAAGTGAAGATAAAATAGAACCGTTGTAGTCTTCTAATCCAGTATGTTGTAAATTAATACTGATATCAGTAAAAATTTTTCCATTAATTTGAGACCACCTATGACAAAATAACCAATCTTCAGAAAAATAATGTTTATCGATAACAGCACAATCAAATAATGCATATGCAAACTTTTCTTCATCTTGATTTAAATAATTAATATCATCAACATATTTGGTATTAGGATATACTTCAAATAGTTTTTCAATTACGATTCGTTTAATTAACATAAATCCAGTAGCTATATGTCTTACTTCTATTAAATTATTATTCACTTCAATATTTTTAGATTTATAATTTAAATTATATTCTAATAACGAATGTTGTATTATTTCTTTATCGCTAGTATTCTTAAAAAAAGAATTATTTTTTTTATTTAAAATGTTTTGTATAACATCTGGTTCTTTTAATTTATCCCAATTATAGTTTTTATAAGGATATATGCCGCCAACCAATTCTTTATCTGAGATAATGAGTTTTAATATATCTAATGGGTCCCATGTAATATCATTATCTATAAATAAAATATGGGTCATTTCTGGATTATTCATAGCTTTTGCTACTAGGTTATTACGAGCTCTTGTAATTAAACTATCATTTTTACAAAAATTTATATGTAAAGGAATATTATATACATTAAATAATTGTCGTGTCGCCATAATGCAAGTTACATAGTTTACAAAACAAGAACTACCGTAACACGGGGTTAATATATGAACGACAGGATTATTATTTTTTAAATAGTCTTTAATAACGGTATCATATGATACTGTAGTAGATTCAATAGACATTATATATATGATATAATGTATATTTATATTATTTTATTGCGAACTATATAAAATTTATTTATTACGTTTTTTTATTATATTTATACAGTAACCGCGTCTCCAGCCTTCTGGAAATGATGCTTCATATATCTTTGAAGATTGAAATAAGTAAGCTCATCCTCCTTTCCGATATTGAGAAGCTTGGTTAACTTACCGTCAGGATGAATAATACGACCATTATTCTTATCCTGAAGCTTATGAGCAATAATATAGGCATTAATCTCACGGCTAACTTCAGTACGAGCCATTTCAACGCTATGGTCTTTACCTAGAAAATCAGCAAGTTCCTTACTAATCTTGGTAGGCTTAACAAAGCCAGATGGCTTACGGTTAACATTACTGCGACGCTTCTTAGAAGAAGCCTTTTGGGCGATCTTCATCTCGCGAGCAACAGACTTCTCAAGAGTCTTGAAATCATTCTTCACGGTAGAAAAGAGACTTACGAGTTGTTGGAGCTTTGATCCAAACTCAGACATCTTTGTAACAACCGAAGGAATTTCAGTAGTAGGTGCAGCAGCTACTTCAGCCACAGGCGTAGGCGTAGGTGGTGCAGGAACAACCTCATTCTCGGCGGCCTTCTTTGCGCGAGGCTTAGTAGTAGTAGTAGCAGGAGTAGTAGTCTTGGAAGTAGTACGAACCATTCTTATAATAGGTATACGACAACCTTTTTAAGTGGTTTAGACTAATAATATATTTATTTTATTAAAATAAATAAATTCACGCACGACAATAGATATACATAAATTATATATAATAATATATAATAATATTTTTACGCGACAGATTCATATAAATATGGATATGCTTGTCTAGCTTCCATAGATACAACTGTTAATGCAGTTAATGCATATAATGCTCCTAATTTTCTATATTCATCATTTACTCCGCTATATATTAAATTTTCAAATACAATTAAACTTCCGACTTTAATATCATATTCGTTGATATCATTTGGAAAAACGCGGTGATTAAATATGTTATCAAAAGGTGAATAATAAGGACAAATATTAAATTTCGTATTATTTGAAAGATTCAATCGTATATTCCACATATCATTAATTGTTCTATATAAAGAACGTAATTGAATATAAGATAAATTTTGAAACCATAAATAGCTGGTATAATTACCTAATAAATCAATTTCTATGAATAATTGTTGAATTCTTCTATCTATATTATTATTCCTTAATTCCACTATCATATTATAACGATTAACCATATCATGAGTAATATTGGTTAACCTAATATTAGGATTATGATTCGCTAATAAAAATCGTCGTTTTAATCTATGCTTATATAATTCTATTTTGTTATTCTCTTTTCTAAAAGACTCAAATAAGATATAACTTAAAGTATAACATCTTTTTATTTTGTAAATAGTTTCATGATTGAGTATATCACGATTATATGGATTAGTTTTTTTAATATTATATTTAAAAGATTGTATTAATGAAGAAATATTAAATCCATATGTAAATTCTTTATTATCATTCATACTATAAAAATTGATAATGTCTATATCTTTTATGGGTTCTAATGATACAAAATCTGTATCATTTACACAAATATTTTTATTATATAAAGCAGGTCCCTTTAATTTAAAAAACGAAGAAACAATCCATCTTTTTATATATTTTTGAATAATAATAGCATATTTACATTTGTATAAATACTCGTTTAATCTTTTTATTAATTCTGATTTATTTCCTCCTATTTTTAATTTATATGTTCTACATGCGTCTTTTAGCTCTGGTAATTTATTTTTTTCAATTATTAATATATTATTTATGTAATTTTCATAGGTTATAGTAGGAAATATATTTTTCATTATATTATAGTATAGTATATTATATTTTTATATAACTTGCTATGAAAACATTTTATAAAAATAAAAAATGAAAAATTGAAAATGAAAAAGGGTTTAAATGAATAATAATATATTTAATTATAGTGATGTCTAAGTCTATTGTTATGTCTATGAATGATTGGGATACGGGTGCAGTTCGTTATATGCAGCCTAGAGTGAATGAACGAGGAGGAAAGAGTATTAATGTAATTAGTACTCAATCTAATCGTTCGCTTCACGTGTCTACGCCTTTGCTTATGACGTGGGGGATTTCTGATTTTGTTGGTGAAAATGGAGAATCCGATGGTAAGTTTAGTCTGTCTTTATCTTTTCCAAATGAACAGTACCATACAGCACAAACTAATGCTTGTTTGGAAAAGTTCAAGGCATTTGAAAATCAAATTTTAGATGACGCTGTTAAGAATTCTGAAGTTTGGTTTGGCGAAGAAATGTCTCGGGAGGTAGCAAAGCATACATTCTTTCCCTTTCTAAAGTATCCTAAGGATTCCAATACAAAGAAGATTGACCACACAAAGTCACCTACATTAAAGGCCCGAGTTCCAAACTATAATAATAAGTGGAATGTAGAGGTGTACGATACAAATCAGAATCTCTTATTTCCAGCAGAAGATGGTGGTCTTACTCCTATGGACTTTGTTCCTAAGAAGAGTCATGTCGCATGTGTTCTTCAATGTGGTGGGCTTTGGTTTGGAGGTAAGGGGTGGGGTATTACTTGGAAGTTAACACAATGTGTTGTTAAGCCAACCGAAGTTATTAGTGTATTGGGTAGATGTCATATTCAATTATCTGAAGATGAATTAAATAGTAGTCAAACTTCTCAAACTGAGGAAGATGATGAAATTGAAACCACCGCAACTGAACCTGAAACGCCTTTGGTTGAAGATAGTGATGAGGAAGAGGAAGAGGAAGAGGAA
>TARA_B110000967_G_scaffold207172_1_pt1 | contig 16917 bp, 18 predicted proteins | sample TARA_B110000967 | Tara Oceans TARA_B110000967 (sample SAMEA4397903) | marine metagenome | biome: Polar Biome; feature: [DCM] deep chlorophyll maximum layer (ENVO:01000326); material: water (ENVO:00002006), including particulate matter (ENVO:01000060) such as... | depth 35 m
GTTGTGTGCAATTTGAGAAAACTTTGAACTAATGAATATTATTCAAGAATTAACAGAAAAATATAGCGGAAAATATTCAGAGGATTTGACTAAAAGTGTAAATAGTCCGATAGGAAAATACATTTATCAACCAAAAAACGGAATTATAGAAGTTGACGGAACTAAAATCAGTATAAATCTGAATGAAGTTAGTGGAGCAATGCCTGTAACTGAACCGTTTCGTATTACTTTGCATTTAGACAAAACTCACGAAACTGAACTGACTGTTTTCCCAAAAGATTTATGGAATACATTTTTGGATATTATTCTACCAAAACGGAGAGCATTTATTCCTAAGCCGATTTTAAAACAATTTTGGTTTGGTGGAAATATAGACTTGTTAAAGCAACTCGCATCTGATAAAATTTTTACTGAAAACATAATAAACGAAAGAATTTATATAAAAACTGGAAACAAACCAACAAACCGAATTGTATTAACGCCTGAATTTGGGATTAAGGACATTAACCAATTCGAAAAGTTCGTTTCTGTTCTTAAACGGATTGAAAACAAAATAAAAACTGCACACAACAACGTATAACTCAAATTGCTAAATAGAGAAATATAGAATGATTCTAAAATCAATAAACAGTAGATTTAACAAACAAAAAGTTGAGGTAAGTAATCCGCAACTTTAGTTATACAAAACCGCTGCGCAAAGTCTCCCGACTTTGAGTTGTGTTTCGCAAAGCTTGACTTCGTCTAATCTTTGATTCCACGACTTTGTGGTACATAAAAAATGAAAAAACACCCCCTGTTCGAAGTCTCTGACTTTGAGCTTGGTGTTCAAAACTCCGTAAAACAAAAAAAAATACAAAAAAACCTAGTCATTGAGCAACTCCAAAAATTCCTGTTCAGAAATAATCGGCACTTTTAGAGTCTCGGCTTTGGTGCGTTTACTGGGGCCCATATTAGCACCGGCTACCACATAGGAGGTTTTGGCTGAAATAGAGCTCACCACCTTTCCGCCGTTGGAATCAATGAGAGCTTTGAGTTCGTCTCTAGAAACCGTTTCAAACACCCCAGACACGACAAAGCGAAGGCCTTGCAATTGGGTGGTTTGATTGGAGAGCGCTTCTTCCGACAGTTGTAATTGGAGTCCGTATAAAATTAGGCGGGACACCATTCGGATGTTGGCCTCATTTTTAAAAAAAGCGACCACACTTTCGGCGATTCGAATTCCAATTTCATCCACCGATTCTAAATCTTCAGTCGTGGCTTCCGATAAGGCTTGAATTGACTTATAATGTTTGGCTAATTTTTTTGCAACGGTTTCTCCGACATACCGAATGCCCAATCCAAATAACACCCGCTCAAAAGGCACGTTTTTTGAAGCTTGAACCCCGTTCACCAAATTATCGGCACTTTTTTCGGCCATGCGGTCCAAATGAATAATTTGATCTGAAGTCAAATCATAGAGATCGGCATAATCGCGAATTAAGCCTGCATTGACCAACAAGGCTACCGTTTCCCCACCCAAACCTTCGATATCCAATGCTTTACGAGAAATATAATGCTGAATCCGTCCAATAATTTGAGGCGAACACCCCATATCATTTGGACAATAATGTTGGGCTTCCCCTTCGTTTCGAATTAGAGGTGTGTCACATTCTGGGCAAGCAGAAATATAGGCTGTTTTGGTCGAATCTGAATCGCGACTGTTAAAATCAACTCCCATAATTTTGGGGATAATTTCCCCTCCTTTTTCAACATAAACGATATCGCCAATACGAACGTCCAATTTTTCAATTTGATCGGCATTATGGAGCGATGCCCGTTTGACAATGGTTCCTGCCAATTCTACAGGTTCAAGGTTAGCCACTGGCGTGATGGCACCCGTTCGTCCAACTTGGTACGAAATATGCTCGAGCCGTGTAGACACTTGTTCGGCTTTAAATTTATAAGCCATCGCCCAACGCGGTGCTTTGGCGGTATAACCCAACTCTGCTTGTTGAAATAAACTATTCACTTTCACGACCACCCCATCGGTTTCATACGGCAATTCATGCCGATGCGTATCCCAATGATTTATAAATTCTAAAACACCCTCAATCGAATCGGTCCGTTTGGCAATAGTGGGAACTTTGAACCCCCACGACCGTGCTTTTTCTAGATTGTCAAATTGCGTTTGAATGCCGGTGTTTTCGCCGACGATACTGTACAACAAACATTCTAAAGGGCGTTTGGCCACCTCAGCACTGTCTTGTAATTTTAGACTTCCCGAAGCGGTATTTCTAGGGTTTTTATACAATTCCTCTCCCGCTGCTAATCGGTCGGCATTAAGAGCTTTAAACCCTTCAAAAGGCAGTACTATTTCGCCTCGAATTTCAAATTTTTGCGGATAGTCCCCTTGCAATTTTAAAGGAACTGATTTAATGGTTTTGATGTTGGCAGTCACATTATCGCCTTGGGTTCCATCGCCACGCGTTAAGGCTTGTACAAGCACCCCATTTTCATAGGTTAAACTAATCGAAGCACCATCGTATTTGAGCTCACAAGTGTACTGAATTGGACCATCGACCATTTTCCGTAATCGAATTTCCCACTCCATTAAATCTTCTTTAGAATACGAATTATCTAACGAATACATCCGCTGTGCGTGGACTATCGTTTCAAAATTTTTAGTGACGTCTCCCCCAACTCTAAGGGTTGGCGAACTGGCATCATAATACTGGGGATACTGCACCTCTAAATCCTGAAGTTGCTTGAGTTTACTGTCAAATTCAAAATCCGAGATGGACGGTTCATTCAACACATAATACTTATAATTATGCTGTCTTAATTCGTTCCGTAGTTTAAAAATCTGTTCTTTATCGTCCATCAAAAAAAATAATCTAACTTAATATTTTGCCCGACTAAGATATAAAAATGAGCGATACTCAGAACCCAATTCGAGAGATTTTATCAGCAATTTAGTCAACAATAAATCAACGTTTTTTGGCGCGAATCAGTCTGGGTTTGGTGAAAATATCTGTTTTTAGTTGAACGTCTTCAAAATGATCTGAAGAAAAAAGTGCTTTGGTCTCTTCCCCCAAATATTCATTGATTTCAAAATACAGTAAGCCGTCTTTTTTAAGGGTGAGATTACTTAGCTCAACAATGGCCTTATAAAACAAAAGCGGAGCATCGTTTTCAACAAACAACGCTAAATGTGGTTCATGCTCTAATACATTGGGTGCCATGAATTCTTTTTCAAGTTCCCGAACATACGGCGGATTGGACACGATGATATCAAAGGACCGATCGGCGTTGGTCCACTCCAAAACATTTGCTTCAATACCCGTAATTTGTACCTTATTTTGCTGGGCATTTTGCTGAACGACAGATAAGGCTTCTGGGCTCACATCCAAAGCATAGACCGCTGCTTGTGGCAAATATTTTGCCAAACTGATTGCAATACAGCCAGATCCAGAACCAATATCTAAAATTTTAAGCGGTTGATTTGGGTTTGCATCTTTTAAAATCCAAGCCACCAACTCTTCCGTTTCTGGGCGTGGAATTAATACCTTAGAATTGACGCTAAAGTCTAACCCATAAAAAGAGGTGGTTCCCAAAATATACTGAATGGGTTCATACTCTAACAAACGTCCAATGGCCGCCTCAAAAAACTCAAATGTATCGGGGGTAATATGAGTCTCTGCCTTTAGACTGATATCAATTCGTTTGAAGTTCAACCGGTCTTCGCATAAGAGGTTAAAAAAAGACGTTATTTCTTCTTTAGGATAATACCCGAGAAGTCCATTTTGAAAAAAATCTTGAAGTGCTTTTAATTGCATTATAACGTTTTTAACATCCAAATCCCACAGGAATTGTGCCCCGTATTTCCCATCGGGCTTTCTAGAGATTCAAAGTGGTGGTGTTTGTATAATTTTTGAGCCGTCTCTAATTTTGAAAGGGTTTCTAAATAGCACTGCTTGTACCCCATTGTTTTGGCCGCTTCTAAACAAACCTGAAGCAGTTGTTTAGCATAGCCTTTTCCACGAATTTCGAGTGAAAAATACATTTTTTGAAGTTCACAAATAGCTAGAGAGCCCTCTGTTAGCCCCTTTATTCCTGCACCGCCTCTAACAATACCATCTTCTTCAATTACAAAATAAACCGCGTTTTTGTCTTGATAGGATTCAAACATTCGAGTGGTTTCTATATCTTCGTAAGCAGTCCCCGTTAAAGGAAGCCCAAGCTCAATAAATGTCGATTTTATGATGGATTCGATTTGTAAAGTGTCCTCGAATTTAATTTCTCTAATACGCATGTTATGGATACCAATTAATAAATCTTATTTTTGTTGCTCGAAGATACATATAATACCCAAAAAAATGATGAAAAAATTCACGATCCTACTCCTAATTAGTTTAATGGTTAGCTGCTCGGTAAAGCAAAAGCCTATATTTATTAAAGTAGATAATATCAAACTTGTAGAGTCTAATTCAAGAAATCTGACCTTAACAGCAAATGCACTTTTCAACAATCCAAATGACATTGGGGGTCGATTGAATACCGAAGGCGTCAATGTATATGTAAATGATATTTTGATGGGATTTGTTAGTGCCGAAGAATTTAAAGTCCCTGCAAATGAAGATTTTAAAGTCCCGCTTCAAATTGATATTGATCCAAAAAAACTTTTTGACAAAGACCCAGATGGATTTTTGGGTGGACTCCTAAAAAGTGTCCTCAGTCGCAACATAACGGTAAAATATGAAGGTATTATCAATTTTAAAACCTTCGGATTCACGTACAAATACCCCATTAGTAAAACTGAAACCATTAAAATTAAATTATAATCACTCACAAACATTATATAGCACGTTGTATTAAAATCGCCAAAAATGGCTTAGGTTCAACAGCCCCAAACCCGATGGTGGGCTGTGTGATTGTGGTGAAGGATCAAATTATTGCAGAAGGCTATACAAGTCCTTATGGTGGTGCACATGCCGAAGCTAATGCTATTAATTCTGTTAAAAATCTGGAACTTCTTAAACAGGCCACCTTGTATGTGACTTTAGAACCTTGCGCACATTATGGAAAAACACCACCCTGTAGCGATTTGATCATCGCTCATAAAATTCCTAGAATTGTGATTGGTTGTTTAGACACACACGACAAAGTTTGTGGAAAAGGCATTTCAAAACTAAAAGCTGCTGGCTGTGAAGTGATTGTAGGGGTTTTAGAATCCGAATGTCATGACCATCACAAACGCTTTTTGACCTATCACACCAAAAAGCGTCCTTATATTATACTAAAATGGGCCGAAAGCACCGATGGCTTCATCGCCCCTCTATCAAAGTCTGAAACTAAACCCGTTTGGATTAGTAATCCACAGTCCAGACAATTGGTGCATCAATGGCGTGCCGAAGAACAGGCCATCTTGGTAGGCGCTAACACCGTTATTAAAGACAACCCTCGTCTCACCACTAGAGCAGTCGCCGGTCCAAACCCAATTCGGGTGGTGATCGATCTCAACAATTCGCTGCCAGATTCCTCCCATATATTTAACTCAGAAGCAAAAACAATTCGACTCACTTCAAATGAGGTGGACACAAACAAACCGCTGGCGGAACAACTGTGTGCTATATTATATGAACACCATATCACTTCTATCATTATTGAAGGGGGACAAAAAACACTCCAAACATTTATTGATGCCAACTTTTGGGATGAAGCGCGTATATTTTCGAGCGAGTTGAATTTAATTGCGGGCGTTCGGAAACCAAAAATCAATGGAACTTTAGTCACTACAAAAAGGATTGAATCCGATACCTTAAAAACTTTTATAAATGATTAACACGCTTATTTTTGATTTTGGAGATGTCTTTATCAACTTAGACAAACCAGCTATTGAACGCTCCTTATTTAAACTCGGAGTGCCAGCCATTACAGAAGACATGCTTGAAGTAGCGATGCAGTATGAAAGAGGCTTAATAAGTACTGAGAAATTTGTAAGTTCATTTACGACCAAATACCCCGCGATCACTGCCCAACAATTTAAAAAAGCATGGAATTCAATCATTTTAGATTTTCCAGAATACCGTTTAGAGTTTATAGAAAAATTATCTACAACAAAAAACTACACACTTATCTTACTAAGTAATACGAATGCGCTTCATATCGAGCAAGTGATTACAAACATGACCTTAGATCGATACGAACGATTTAAAAATTGTTTTGACCAATTCTATGTGTCGCATGAACTACAGTTACGAAAACCCGATGTGTCTATCTATAAATATGTATTAGAAGCGAACCAACTCGAAGCAGTTTCTTGTTTTTTTGTGGATGATACGAAAGAGAATACGGAAGCAGCGTCACAACTCGGGATCCATACTTGGAATAATGACCCTGTAAAAGAGGATGTAATTAGACTCTTTGAGAATCCTTTATTCACAAACGCACCTCAGCCGTGTTAAGCTATAGAACCATCACTAGCCCTTCCGATGAAATTTTGTATAAAGACAAAGGAAGTAAGTTTTTTGGGTATGCATTTCCGATAAAAACAGATGATGAAGTTAAAGAGTTTATAAAAATTCTTAAACAAAAACATTCCAGTGCGGGGCATTTTTGCTACGCCTACCAACACGGCATTGAAACGCCCTATTACAGAGCTTCGGACGATGGCGAGCCCTCAAACAGTGCGGGACTACCCATTTACGGACAACTCCAAGCCTTTGAGCTTACCAATGTTTTGGTGGTGGTTGTTCGCTATTTTGGAGGTACAAAATTGGGCGTTGGCGGCTTAATAAGTGCTTATAAAACCTCGGCAAAATTAAGTTTGGAGGCGAGTCCAATTAAAGTGAAAGAAATTTTAATCCCTTTCAAGCTAACATTTGTGTATCAAGATTTAAGTAAAGTCATGCGAATTATCAAAAAACAGCAACTTATTTTAAAATCTCAGCGTTTAGAAATGGAATGTGAAGTCGTGATTTTAGTCAAAAAAAGCAATAAAAAAAGCTTCCAAACCACTTTTGAGGCATTTCATAAAATAAAAGTTGAAATTTTGAACGATTAAATTTGCAGTTTATCTAAAATATACTGTGGACAACGCATCGGAAAATTCGATTTAATGTTAACAAACGCCAACTTTGTGTGCGCTGTGGTCAGTAATTCACCGCTAGAATTATGAATTTGGTATGAAAACTCAATAGAAGCTGTTGGCCGTTTTATAAGCGTGGTTGAAACCGTCAAAATGTCATCGTAAAAAGCTGGTTTCAAGTATTTTAAATCTAATGAAACCACCGGAAGCATCACGTTGTTTTCTTCCATTTGTTTATACGACATCCCTATGGCATTGAGCCACTCTAAACGTCCTATTTCGAGATACTGAGCATAATTTCCATGGTATACGATGCCCATTTGATCCGTTTCTCCGTACCTTACTTTTATGTTTGTTTGATGTGTATTCATTTATTAAAATTTGTATCTTTATAAAGAATTTAAACATGCGATAAAAATATTATATAATCAATTAAATTTGATTTTTTTTTCTGGTTTTTTGTTCACATATTTGTCATATCAAACGATACAGAATAGTTCCCCTAACATTTTGCTTTTTTTGAGCATTAACCAAAAAAAAATATTTAATAAAAATGAATAACACTGCGCAATCGGTTTGGCAAAACTGTCTCAACTTTATAGAAGACAACATTCAGCCACAAGCCTATAAAACTTGGTTTGAACCCATTGTTGCTGTGAAACTCGACGACCATGCGTTAAGTATTCAGGTTCCTAGTAAATTTTTCTATGAGTGGTTAGAAGAACACTACGTAAAAATATTAAAAGTCGCCCTCACAAAAGAGCTCGGTATCCATGCCAAATTGGTGTACATCATCAAAATGGAGAATACGTATGGGAACAAACAACCATTTACCGAAAAAATCCCAAGTTCTAACCGTTCGGCGGTCTATTCACAACAAGTGAATATCCCTTTAAAAAATAAAAATCCTGAGTTAAAAAACCCGTTTGTAATTCCAGGCATTCGGAATGTTAAAATTGAATCTCAACTGAATCCAATATATACCTTTGAAAATTTTCTTGAAGGCGACTCAAATCGATTGGCAAGAAACGCGAGTATCGCAGTTGCGAATAAGCCCGGAGGGACCTCTTTTAACCCACTACTCATCTTTGGGGGTGTTGGCCTAGGCAAAACGCACTTAGCGCACGCTATAGGGGTTGACGTAAAGGATAAATATCCTGAAAAAACAGTTTTGTATATCTCTGCAGAAAAATTTACCCAACAATACATTGAATCTGTAAAAAAGAATAATCGTAATGATTTCATTCATTTTTATCAAATCATCGATGTTTTGATTATTGATGACGTGCAATTCCTTTCTGGAAAATCCGGAACTCAAGATGTATTCTTTCATATTTTTAACCATTTACATCAAAACGGAAAACAAGTCATTCTGACGAGTGATAAGGCGCCTGTAGACATGCAAGACATTGAGCAACGCTTATTGTCTCGTTTTAAATGGGGATTATCAGCTGAACTCCAAAATCCAGATTTTGAAACACGTGTCTCTATTGTGAAAAACAAACTATACAGAGATGGTGTTGAAATGCCCGAAGACATTATTGAATATTTAGCCAAACACATCACTTCAAATGTACGTGAATTAGAAGGGGCTATCATTTCATTAATTGCACAATCTTCATTCAATAAAAAAGAAATTACGCTCTCGTTAGCTAAAGAGGTTGTTGAGAAATTTGTAAAAAACACTAAACGAGAAGTGTCAATTGACTACATTCAAAAAGTCGTTTCAGATTATTTTCAAATGGATGTAGATACGCTTCAATCCAAAACCCGAAAACGTCACATTGTTCAAGCGAGACAATTGGCCATGTTTTTTGCGAAAAAATTCACAAAAGCGTCCTTAGCTAGTATTGGATCTCAAATTGGAAAACGCGACCATGCGACCGTTTTACATGCTTGCAAAACAGTTAACAATCTTTCTACAACCGATAAACAGTTTAGAAAATACGTTGAGGATTTGACCAAGAAATTATCTGTATAAATAGTATCCAAAATCTGTACACACGCGCTTGCTTCCCGAAGTCGAATACAACCTATCCGTTTAAAAATCACTAAAATTCAATAAAATGACTGGTAAATTATACTTAATTCCAACGGGCTTAGGCGATAATGCGCCATTAGAAATTCTTCCCATTTCTATTAAAAAAGTGATTGAAAATATTGACACCTATATTGTAGAAAATGAAAAGGCTGCTCGAAAGTTTATCAAAACGGTGAGTTCAGGAAAGTCGCAAGGAAGTCTAAGTTTGTTTAGCCTAAATAAGTTTACCGATCCCTCAGAAATCCCCTCGTTTTTAGAAGAATGCCTGGCAGGAAACTCCGTTGGCTTACTTTCTGACGCTGGCTGTCCTGGGGTCGCAGATCCGGGAGCAGAAGTCGTGAAAATAGCACATGAACAAAACATACGAGTGATTCCTCTGGTTGGCCCCTCTTCCATATTATTAGCAATGATGAGCTCTGGAATGAATGGTCAAAACTTTGCTTTTAATGGCTATTTACCAATTGATAAAGGCGAGCGAAAATCAAAAATAAAACAACTCGAAAGACGCTCGTTTGAAGAACATCAATCTCAGTTATTTATTGAGACTCCGTATCGGAATAATAGTATTTTAGAAGATTTGTTTACACACCTACATCCCGAAACTCGAATTTGTGTGGCTTGTGATTTGACCTTAGCTTCTGAATACATCAAAACTCAAACCGCAAAAGACTGGAAACATTCGAAATTAGATTTCCACAAACGTCCCGCCATTTTTATCATACAAAAAGATTAAGGTACTATTAGTTTTGGTTTGTGTTGTGGAATTACAAAAGACATGTCATAGCCTGAGAATTTTTCTATATACGATGGAATGTCGGTACCATAAGCATCCGAAATATCAAAGCGACCGTAACTCCTTAAATAGCGCTTGACACTTCCCGGACCCGCTAGATGTGCCGCCGCTAAAATCCCTGATTCAGTGATAAGAATACCATTCATTTCAAGGCATTCAAAACGATCTATATAGCGCCTCAAAACCCATTTATTTCTTTTGGTATTGGCTAAAAAAACGTGTTCTTGAAGTTTGGGATTCATTAAAAAATATTGAGGATTCTGAATCCCTAATAAATCTAAAGTTGAGACTCCAAACTGATATTTCCCTAAGTACCCCAGTGTATTCACTGCACCATACTTTCCTTGAGATTCTTTAAAAGCAATGGCTTCTTTAAAGCCAACATACGATTTATTTAGAAAGGGAATTTCTGACTTAAAAATATCAATATCATTTTCAAGAACCGTATAATACAGAGAACCATAAGGAATTCGATTCTCTTGACTCTCTGCTTGAGAGGAGAATGAAAACGCATCGAACAACACAAAAACCACCACTAAAAGTGCTATAAAATAAAACGACTGTTTATAATTCATTACTGATTTATTTGGTTCTCAAGGGTAAAATTAAAACAGTATGAATATACGATTTTTAGTACTGATTTTACTCTCAACGACTCTTCCTATTTGTGAATCCCTTGACGATTCAAATAATTTTGATAGCGTTTAGCATTTTGATTGTGACCGCTTAAGGTTTTAGCAAAGCGATGAAACCCTGGGTTTTCGGCGTCTGCAGCAAAATAAAAATAGGAATGCTGTTCATAACTTAAGACCGCTTCAATGGCTGTTAAGTCGGGCATCGCAATTAGTCCCGGAGGCAACCCTTTATACATATATGTGTTATAGGGGGAATTTATTTTTTTATGAATATTCAAAACACGTTTAATGACCTTATTTTTATAGGCTGGTAACTGGTACGCAGCGTATTTAAGGGTGGGATCTGCCTGCAAGGGCCATGCCTTGTTTAAACGATTTATATACACTCCTGCGATTCGGGCTTGCTCACTCGCTTGTTTGGATTCTTCATGCACAATCGCTGCAAGTGCCATCACTTGGTTTGGAACGAGTCCGATTGATTTAGCTTTATCCAATCGTTCAACATTCCAAAACCGATTGTACGCCTTCAAGAGTCGGTTTCTGAAAGTCGTGGCAGAGGTATTCCAGAAAAATTCATAGCTATTCGGCAAGTACATTCCTAGGGCATATGCTTCTGTAAACCCGTGATTATTTAAAAAATCTAAATCTGTAAACGCAGTAATTAGAGCCGTACTATCGGCTTCAATTTGGTTTGAAATTCGCGCTGCTAATTCTGTAAGCGAGTGTTGATTATTAAAAGTAACTTTAATCGGTAAATTACGACTTCGAATGGAATTAATAATGTCATTATTAGTCATCCCTTTCGTAATACGGAAGCGACCCGGTCTCACATTTGTAATGTATTTTTTTTGCTTGGCCAAGGTCTCAAACGATTCAATATCTTTTAGAAGCGGCTCTAAGTCTAAACGCACCTCAGCAAAAGTAGCATTGGACGCTACAAAAATATAGGCCTCTTTAGAATTAAAATTCGTATTGGGCACCAACATCACTGAATAAATAAAGTAGGAAAAAATTCCTGCGCCAATGAGGCCAATTAAGACGATGGCAATTGCTATTTTTTTAAAGTACATGATTTATCAATTGAAATAAATATTCATTTTTATAGCGACCCTCATACAATCGCCAGTCTTTTTTGAGTCCAACTTTCTCAAACCCAACCGATTCAAATAAGCGGATGCTTGCGTTATTATCTTCCAAAACGTTGCTATATACTTGGTGGAGCCCCAAGTCATTAAAACTATAATGAATCAACAAGGAAAGTGCTTCTTTTCCAAATCCATTTCTGCGGTGTGAATTTAATATCACGATACTAACGCCTGCACGTTTGTTTTCAGAATCCAACTCAAAAAGATCTATAAATCCTATCGGCTCATTGGTTTTGGAAGTAATTACCAAACGTAATTGTTTGATTTCTTCACTATCTTTTTGAGTGGTTTCAAGGTATTTTTGAAGTATTTCTTTAGAAAAAGGGGTTTTAGTTTGACTTAATTCCCATAAGGACTCGTCGTTTTCAATGGTATATAAAAATGCTAAATCTTTAAGCTCTAAGGCTCTTAAATTAACAAGATCTCCTTGTGATGCTACCATTCTAATTCTGCTTTAAAAACCTGTTTCGCAGGCCCACACAACCAAACCTCTGTATATGATGAAGAAAGTGGTTCAAATCGAACTTGCAAAACGCCACCTTGAGTTTGTAAGGTTATCGTATTAGAAGTTGTTTGTTTGGAATGAAACATGGCAATCGCGACCGCAGTAGCCCCGGTCCCACAGGACAAGGTTTCGGCTTCTACCCCGCGCTCATAGGTTCGAATTGCAAAGGTCTCTTTATTTATTTTTTCAGCAAAATTAACGTTTACTCCAGTTGTATTAAACGGCTCACTGTACCTGATTTTAGACCCTTCAACATTCATATCAATGGCTTCTAAACCCAATTTAAGTGCCACATAATGTGGGGAACCCGTATCTAAAAGATGGTAGTTTTCACTGGATGAAATCTCAGAAACTTCCTGCATTTTGAGCTCAACATGTTCAGAGTCAATGACGGCCAAATGTGGACCATCAATTGCTAAAAAGTGTGTGTTCTGTTTTATGATTCCTAAAAAATCGGCAAAAGCAACAATACAGCGCCCCCCATTTCCGCACATGGTACTTTCATTCCCATCGGCATTGAAATAGACCATTTTAAAGTCATAATCGGGCTCTGACTCTAGGAGAATCAGACCATCGGCGCCAACCCCTATACGACGGCTACACAAGTGTGCAATCAGTTGAGAATTGTTTTTATCAAAAGTCCCCAAACGATTATCGATCATCACAAAGTCGTTCCCTGTTCCTTGATATTTATAAAAAGTGTGTGTCATATATAAAACAAATATAAGTATATTAAACTGTAAATAGGGCTGTTAAAAGTGCGTTAAAATTGAATTTTGAAATCAATAAAAAACTAATTTTAGTGTTATAGTAAACAAATAAAACCTAAAATAATGAAAAAATTTCTCACATTAGTCTGTGTTTCTGCTTTGGGAGGGGCACTGACACTTGGAGCTTACAAACAATTTTTTGAAGATTTGTCATCAAATAAAGTATCTGAAAATCCAGAATCTATTCGAGCGATTCCGGTAAGTTTGAATGCCAATCTGAAAGGGGGCACCAATGTTGATTTTACAACCGCCGCTGAAGAAACAGTCCATTCGGTGGTGCATGTTAAAAACACAACTCTCAGTCAAGGGTACACTAGTTTTGAAGATTTATTTTTTGGAAGACCTCAACAACGCCCACAAATTGGTACTGGCTCTGGTGTTATTATCTCGCCTGATGGGTATATCATTACCAATAACCATGTGATTGAAGGTGCTGAATCTATGGAAATCACGACTAATGACAATAAAACCTACGATGCCGAACTCATTGGCACCGATCCTAATACCGACATTGCCTTATTAAAAATAGAGACCGATGAACCCTTAGATTACACCTCTTTTGGCGATAGCAATACCGCGCGAATTGGCGAATGGGTCTTAGCTGTTGGAAATCCTTTTAACTTAAACTCTACCGTCACTGCAGGGATCATTAGTGCAAAATCCAGAGATTTATCAGGGCAAAATACGCAGTCGTTTATCCAAACAGATGCTGCGGTGAACCCTGGGAATTCTGGCGGTGCCTTGGTGAATATCAATGGCGAATTAATCGGAATTAATACCGCTATATCCTCCCAAACAGGGTCTTATATTGGATACTCGTTTGCCGTTCCGAGCAATATAGCCCGCAAGGTGGTTGAAGATTTAATGGAGTATGGTAATGTACAAAATGGAATCCTGGGTGTGATTGGAGGCGAATTAAATAGTAAAAATTCCGAAGAACTTGGGGTCGAGCAAACCGAAGGTTTTTTTGTGAGTGATGTTCAAAAAGGAACTGGTGCCGACAAAGCAGGCATCCAAAAAGGCGACATCATTCAACGACTAGACGGCGTCAAAATTTCAAAATTTTCAGATTTGAAAGGGTTTCTTAATACCAAAAGCCCCGAAGACCAAGTGGAAGTTGTGATTCTAAGAAATGACCAACAAAAAATAGTGATGGTCACTTTAGAAAAACTGACAACTATTAATATTCCAATCATTGGAACACTCAAAGAAACAACTAAAAAACAGCTTGAGCGTCTTGATATCTCCTACGGGTTACAGCTATTGAGCTTGTCCGACATGCACCGTGAAGACTGGGAGTCCGACGGCATTACAGAAGGGAGTATTGTCACTGCAATCAATGATATAAAGATTAAATCAATCACTGATGCTCAGAGAGCCCTCGACAAATATTCAAACAAAGTATTACGAATGTCTATCGTCAAAAATAACGGTGAAAACGTTGTTTATCGATTTAGATAAAGTTCTCTTCTTATGAGTTCTAAAGTCCATCATTCAATTTTGAATGGTGGACTTTTTTTATGAAAAAAACAACGAAAACGTTTGAAAACCACTATTTTTGTAACATACATTTTAAACCCAAAATAAATGTCTACAAAACCTACCTACGATTCTGAAATTGCATTTCAGTCCGACCGTCGAAAAGCAGCCGTCGAATTCATTAAAATCGTAAGCGACTTATGGTATGACAGTTCAATCGAATTAGTCTTATTCAGAAATCAATTAATGGATCAGAATGTAAGTGGAATTCTCAAGCTTCACGAATATGCTGGCGAATTTGTCAATAAACCTATTTCTATTTTTGATTCGGTAGAGATGGCGCAAAGCATTAAATTATTAAACCTGCCTGCCTCTAAATTAGACATCGGTAAACTAACCTTTGAATACCACAAGGAAGAGGTTTCTATGAACAGCACTTCTACTTTTCTTTCAAAAAAATTAAAAGCAGCAAAACAACAACCCAAGATACAACCCAAGGATGTGGTTCTGTACGGATTTGGACGAATTGGGCGATTGGTCGCACGCGAACTGATGAGAAAATCAGGCAGCGGGAGTCAATTACGACTTCGGGCGATTGTGACTCGTGGACACATAACTCCTTCTGTTTTAGAAAAACGAGCCGCCTTATTGCGAAGCGATTCGATTCACGGTGATTTTCAAGGGACCGTTCGGATCGATACAAAATTGCAAGCCTTAATTGTAAATGGGATGACCGTTTATATCATATCGGCTTCTAAACCAGAAGCGATTGATTATACAGCTTATGGTATACAAGATGCTTTAGTGATTGACAACACAGGAGCGTTTCGAGATCTAGAAGCACTGCAAAGACATCTGACTGCTAAGGGCACAAAAAAAATCTTATTAACAGCCCCTGGAAAACACATTCCAAATATTGTGCATGGTGTCAATCATTTAGAACACTCGCCAGAAAGTGTGGATATTTTCTCAGCGGCTTCTTGTACCACCAATGCCATTACCCCTATTTTAAAAGTGATTGAAGATGCTTTAGGAATTGTCCATGGCCATCTGGAAACCATTCATGCGTATACCAATGACCAGAATTTGGTGGATAATATGCATTCCAAATACAGACGAGGCCGAGCAGCAGCACTGAATATGGTCATTACCGAAACGGGGGCCGGAAAAGCAGTGAGCAAAGCACTGCCTAATTTAGAAAACAAACTCACTTCCAATGCCATTCGAGTGCCCGTCCCTAATAGAAGTTTGGCTATTTTAAACCTAAAAATCAAAAAACAAACGACTCTAAAATTGGTAAACGAACTTATTAAAACCGCAGCACTTTCAGGACCATTGGTCGAACAAATCAAGTATGAGTTAAATGACGAACTCGTTTCTAGCGATATTGTTGGATGTATGGCCCCAGCAATTTATGATAGTAAAGCTACCATTATCAGCCCTAATGGGAAAAATATAATCTTGTATATATGGTATGATAATGAGTTTGGATACAGCCATCAAGTAATTCGATTGGCAAAATACATTGCCAAAGTAAGGCGATACACTTACTATTAGATTTTTTCAATTCGTTATCTTTGCGTTTTAAATTTAGCAGATGCGTATAGACATCATTACCGTTTTACCAGAATTGATTAAAAGCCCATTTGAAGCGTCCATATTAAAGCGCGCAATCGAAGCAGGCTTGGTTAGTGTTCATTTTCACAACTTACGGGACTATACCTCAGATACTTATAAGTCCATTGACGACACCCAATTTGGAGGGGGTGCTGGGATGGTGATGATGATAGAACCTATTGATAAATGCATCAGTCAATTAAAATCCGAACGTTCGTATGATGACGTCATTTATATGACACCCGATGGCGAAACACTCAATCAAGGCATGGCCAATCAACTATCGATGAAAGGAAATTTAATCATCCTATGTGGTCATTATAAAGGGGTAGATCAGCGCGTGCGTGACCAATTTATCACCAAGGAAATTTCTATTGGAGACTATGTCCTTTCTGGGGGCGAGCTAGGAGCTGCGGTACTATGTGATGCGATTATCCGACTCATTCCAGGGGTTTTAGGCAATGAAACATCGGCCTTAACCGATTCATTTCAGGATGGATTATTAGCGCCCCCTATTTACACTAAACCCAGAGATTATAAAGGTTGGACCGTTCCCGATATTTTATGGAGTGGCAACTTTCCTAAGATTGAAAAATGGCGTGAAGAACAGGCACTTGAACACACCAAAAATCGACGTCCCGATTTGTTGGAAGATTAAAAATATATCTGTTACAAAACTTTTTGCATAATAAAGTTTCTACCTTTTTCTTTTTACTTATATTTGCAGCCAATTTCGAGTTAACCTCTGGCGAGAATCGTGAATGTTGTTTCGAATTCATATATAAAAATTATAACATGGAATCCTTAATTAAATTTGTACAAGACGAATTTGTAGCAAAAAAAGACTTTCCTGAATTTGCAGCTGG
>TARA_B110000967_G_scaffold209873_1_pt1 | contig 16669 bp, 17 predicted proteins | sample TARA_B110000967 | Tara Oceans TARA_B110000967 (sample SAMEA4397903) | marine metagenome | biome: Polar Biome; feature: [DCM] deep chlorophyll maximum layer (ENVO:01000326); material: water (ENVO:00002006), including particulate matter (ENVO:01000060) such as... | depth 35 m
GGTTCAGGTTCTGGTTCAGGTTCAGGTTCAGGTTCAGGTTCAGGTTCGGGCTGAGATATTGGAGTATATGTTGCTAAATTATGATTTACATAAAATGTAGCTAATAAACTATCCCATCCTACTGTATTCACATTATTTTGATATGGTATAATAACATTTCTTGATGTATTTGTTTGATTATCTCTCACAATTAACCAATCAGTATTTCCAGTAGGGTCTTTAATTGAACCTTTTTCTATAAAACCAATAATTAATACAGTATGACCCAAAACATTATTTAATTCACTAATTTCTTGAACATTTGTATATATTTCACCAGTATTATCATTCGAATTTTTAAAAGTATTTATATCATAGTATACACAATCAGTTTCATCATTAATATTAACTGTATTATAATTTGCGTTTGGACTAATATTCCATCCGGAAAAACACCCACCTACAGTTCTATTATTTTGGATTTCAAGCTTAATTGTATTAAACATTACATCTTTATCAAAACCAATCGTATAATTATGTCCATTTACATTCCAATATTCAGGAATAATATTACCCAATGAATTTTGAGGGTTATTTCCCTTATGATATGTTAAACATACCATATTATTCCACCCAACACTATTATAAAATAAATTTAAACCATTATATATATTGTCTATTGTTGTTCCTAATCCGCCATTATTATTATTTATATTATTACCTAGACTATTAGTATTCATATACCAACCCAAATCTGTAACGGTTCCAGCAATTACAGAACCACCCGCATTTGTCCTCCATGAAGGACCATCCAACAAATAATCACCCCATCCATTATTACTGTCCCATGGTATAGTGCTTTGTTGTGTAGATATAGGTTTTTCAATACTAGCATCTATACCATCATTTAATATAGCAGGAACTCCTAACCCACCGTGAGCTACTAAATGTCCTAATTGATTCGCTGCTGTAGTGGGAGAACACCAAGCTTTAAATTGCGTTTCGTACCCATTCATAATATTAGAATAATATGACGGTTGCAACCAGTTAGGCACATTAACTATTATTTGATAAACCCCAAATGTGATTGGATATACACTGGGGTTTTTAACATGCGAATATATATATGAAGCATCCGCACTACTAAATATAGTTCCTGATGGATTTACTACTTTACATTGTTCCTGAAATTCATTCAAAGAGAATGACTGTTCAGTTCCTAATTGTTTTCCAGCCATTTGTGCTAAATGTTCTAATAACCATTGAGCATCCGCTGTAGTGATATTGTCTTGATTATTAATGTCACCGGGCATTATATATATTCTATACATTTTTATCTATTATAACTTCTTTGAATACATTCTAATAATTACGTTATGTAATTATTATATTTTTATAGATTAAACCAATTTGCGTCTGGGGGTGGAAATGTTGTATTGATTGTTAATATCACCGGATAATATATAATAATATATTATTATAATTGAAATATAAATATAAAAGTATTTTATAATAATATATAATGGAATTATTAAAAAATATATTTTTTATTAATCTGAATGAACGAACAGATAGATTAGACCATGTAACAACCGAATTTAATAAAATGAATTTAACAGCAGAAAAAGTGAAAGGTATTAAATTAGATAATGGAGCATTAGGTTGTACATTAAGTCATATAAAATGTTTAAAGTTGGCAAAAGAACGAAAATACGAACACGTATTTATTTGTGAAGACGATATAGAATTTTTAAATCCACCATTATTTTTAGAAAAATTAAATTTATTATATGAAAATAAATCAATATATTGGGATGTCTTAGTAGTAGGTGGAAATACAGTTCCACCATATAAACTAATTACTGAATATTGTATTCGCGTATCTCATAGCCAAACTACTACAGGATATATAGTAAAAAACACTTTTTATGATATATTAATTAATAATTTTACAGAAAGTGCAAATAAATTAATGGCAAATCCTACTGATAAACTAAATTATGCTTTAGATAGATATTGGTTACAATTACAAAAACAATATCATTTTTGTATGTTAATACCACCTACGGTAGTTCAATATGAAAGTTATAGTGATATAGAAGAAAGTAATAAGAATTATAAAGATTTAATGTTAGATATGAATAAAGAATGGTTGTTTAAACCAACCAGACCAAAATCTGTATTAAAATTTACTTAATTTTTTATTTGTAAAAAAGTAGATAATATTTCTTTATTTTTTTGAGTATAAGTCATAGTGTCTAATTGAGCTTTGTGATATTTATTGGAAATATTTTTTTGTTTACAGTCGTATTGTTGTTGTAATAATTGCTCAGCGTGTTGTTTTTCTAAAGGAATCGTATTTTGATTACCTCTAGCATGCATGTATTCATCGACCGAATTATATTTAGTTACCTTATTAATATCATTTTCACTAACAGAAAAAATAGTTTCGTTTTTATGAACTTTTCGTAAATCATCGAATTTTAATTTACTAAAAGGATCATTAGTTATATAATTATCATTATCATCGTCATCGTATAATTGAGAACCACTATTACTATTAATATACAAATTTTGAACTCCATTATATTTAACTAATCCATGTCCTTGATTTTTCAATTGATTAAAAACTTGACTCATATTATTAGAATTGACTTGTGTTTTTATATTAAAATCATTATTATCTTCATGAAACCATTTGTTTTTTTCAGTATTAATTTTAGAAGTCATATTATTATCAAATAAATCATTAAATTTATTATTAAATTCATCTTTGTTAATATTATTGATTACTTTAGAAACATGTTTATTTGTAGTTTCGTCATAATTATCATTATTAGAATCGTATATAATTTCTTTATCAGGAACAACATTATTTTGTTTATGATTATTATTATAATATTCAAGAATAATATCAAACGCCTTTTTATAAAATAAAAAATATTCACTCGGTAATTTTGATTTATCAGGATGAGTTCTTAAAACCACCTTTTTAGCAATCTTTAATTCCTCTAAATTAAAATTATATTGTAGATTGAATAAATCTAAAATTTCTTTAAAACCATAATTTTGAATATTTAAATTATGCGACATATATAATTTAAATATAAGTTATATAAAATTTCAACTTATAATATATAAATGAATAATCCGAAATTAATAACAGAAATAGAATCACGCAATGACTTGGTCCCTCTATTATTAACGAATCCCGGTTTAATTATATTAAAATTTGGAGCAGAATGGTGTGGTCCTTGTAAACGAATCGAAGAAGATATTGACGACTATTTTAATAAAATGCCATCGACAGTGCAGTGTGGTATAATCGATGTAGATAATTCATTTGATTTATATGCATGTTTAAAAAAGAAAAAAATTATATCTACTATACCAGCAATATTATGTTATATTAAAGGTAATGATACATTTGTGCCTGATGAAATATTAATGAGTTCGGATAAGAATGAATTAAAAACATTTATTAATAAATGTAAAAATCACCTTCAATAAATTACCAATGACGTAAAGTGTTATAAATAGGTTTATTATCAACTTCTGCTGGATAATCAGCTAAATCAATAATATGTGCTAATATATTTTTATAGTTATGTATTTTTTGAAATTGATGTATTTCGTCATAAGGATTATTTAAATAGTTTGATAAACGATTCAAAGTGTCATGCCAGTTTAATATATTTAATCGATTATCGCAATATATCATATTGTATAATGTATAATTTATATAGCCAAACCATTGATAAAACGAATTTGTATAAATAGTTTTTTTTAAAATTGTTTTAATTGTATTAGGTATGGTTTGTTCATATATACTTTCGATTTGATTAGGAATATTTAAAAATTTAATAAAATTACATATCATAAAATTATGAGATTCAATATGAAAAGACGTATTTAAATTTAAAATAAATGGTAGAAAAGATTCTAAAAAATCATTATTACATAATTTACGAATTAACACAATGTCCATAGTATCATTACATCGTTCTTCCAAAATTTTTATATTTTTAGTTTGATTATCATCCTCCTTAAAACTATCTATTATGATAATTAATTTATTTATATTATTATTATTATAAATAAATGTAGGAATCATTTGTAAATAAGCATTGGAATATATACAACTATTATTTTTAATAACAAATTCAGAATTATATTTTGAACCTATTGATATATATACAAAGCCGTAATTCCGAGATTCAAATAAACTATATAATTGTTTTTCTAAATCTTTTATTTCATCTTGTTTAAAATTAAGAATTCTATTCATAATATTATATAATTATTCTTTCTTAACATTTTTTTTAGATTTATTCAATTTTTCATTTATCGATTTCGTTTTTTTTTTACCTCCAACTTTTGTTATATCCGATTCTATAGGAACAGCATTTACAATAGGCACGTCATTCTGAATAGGTTGACCTACAATAGGTGAAATAGAATCATCGTTGTTATTTTGTATAGATATTGGTTCTTCAGTAGGGGTATTATCCAACATTGGTGCGACATTAGATTGTAATTCATTATCATTATCTATAGAAGCATATGCTAAAACAAATGAAGTAATAGTTACTAAAACATATGTTATTAATGGTATAGGTTCATCGTTCATTATAATATATTATATTATTATATAAAAATACATCCTAAATAATTTTTTTAGTATTTATGTAGTTTGTAAATTATTTCAAATTGATTATGCTAATAAAATGTATTAAAATATCATTTAATTAACTTAATATGTTGTACTAATAAATATATATAATTATTTTATTAAAAAAAGTATATAAGTTTCATATATTTATATATTATATATGTTCTCTAATAATAATTTAATACGAAACTATATTTTAAAAAATTATACAAATGAAAATAAACAATCTGTATACAGTAATACCAATAATAATAGTAGAGAACATATTAAGAATATAAATGAGGCTCTACCCAAAATGCCCAATATATTGAATAATGAAATATTAAAAAATACAATAACATATAAATATTTAGATGATAATATTTTAGCTAGAGAATTTAGTAATGAACAGAATTATTCTGATGATTATCTTTTAAAATTCTGTTTATTTAATGTGAATAGTGAGTTAGACAAGCCATTTTTAGAATATTTTTTACAGCATACTAATAATATATTAGACTTTCCAGAAACAATTTTATTAAAAGAATTATTTATCGATATAAATAACCAATTAGATGAATCTAATTCATGGTTATTTGGAAATAATTCTATCGATATAGATAAAATAAATGAAACAATAGAAAATATTTTCTTAGACCAAATTATTAAAATATTCAAATTTTTAACCAACGAAAGTGATGAAAATGGATTAAAATCATATCGAGGTTTTATGAAAGAACAAAAATATATATATGTATTTTTTGATTGCACAGGGTTAGAATTAATAAATAATAAATTTATTAGATGTATATTACCTGAAATATCAAAGAATGAAAATATAGATACTAATATAGTAAAGTTATTTGAAAATAATGAATGGTTAATGAATATAAAAGATATTAATAATAATAATATTGAAAATCCCAATATAATATATTTATGTAATGAAGAAAATAATGAATATATTAATATTCAAAATAATATTACAGATTTATTATATCCCAAAATAGACCACAAAATATTTGGATACATATATGTATTTACCGAAGTTCCGTTAAATAAAGAACAAAATATAAAACGATTTGTAAGTTTTTATAGTAAAAATATACCTTCGCTAAGTAATCTAGATATAGACCATAGTGTTTATTATTTTGATCATAATGATAAAACATATTTGGCAATAACCGAAGAAGAAGATTTTGTTGAATTATAAAAATAATATAAACTTAGTATAATTATATTATTTTACATCCTTGGATAGATAGAAATAAATTATAAAATATCAATATCGCCATTTGATGAATATGATTTTAAAAATTTTTGTAAATCGATGTCATCAATATCATCCTTTAAATTATCTACAATTTCATCTATTAATGGTTTACGGCTATACATACTATAAAAATTCGATATATATCTATTAATAATTATACATGATTTATTATATTTTTGTTTTGAAATCGAGTCTTCTTTTTTTGAAAATTCTATTTTATCTTGATGTCTTTTTATTCTATCTTTTTCTGTTTTTGCTTGTTCATTTGAAACTAGTAGTAATTGTTTTTCAACATGTTCTATCATTAATGTTTGCTTATTAATTAGATCATTCTTCTGGTCGTCATCGTTATTATCGTCATGCAAATACCATTTATGTCTAGTTTTATTGGCACTAAATATAATATCACAAATATCAGGTTTTTTTAGTTCTTCAAAAATTTGACGTTTTTCAGAGCCTTCCTTACCTTGAAATTTATAGGTGAATTCTTTAATTACATGTTCACTAATACTAGGACTAGTTTCCATTAACCTATCATATTCATCGCGACAATGTTTTAAAAATGTGCCGGCATCTAATCTTTCGTCTGGTTTTTTGGCCAATTCAATTCTTATATTTCTAGCAAATTTATCCCAAGCAATTGAAGATACACGATGAGCTTCATTTAATTCACTTATTTTTAAAAATTGGGCAATTGTTGTTAAAATACCTATAAAAATATTGATAGAACCAATTACAACAGGTGCATATTCTTGTGCTGTCGGAGGTAATGTAGAGGTCGCAAAAGAAGCGGTACCACTAATCGTTGATAATATAATAGCAGGTATTGTATACCATGCATGTTGTGAAGAATAATGCATATGAGCTCTATTATTAAGCCATTTATAACATTGAGCAACATCGCACCATTCAACTATAATTTCTTCATTTTCTTCAGACCATACCACTTTTTTTAGTAACGGTTGATGTTTTTTTTTTTCTGTAGTTTTAACAGTATCATTATCACTATTCATATCAAATTCTATATCCATTTTTCTAAATTATATACTAACACTATATTTTATTTATGAAAAAATAAAAATTGAATTATTAATTCATTAATGTTGTTATATAAAAACATGGAATATTATTTATTCGACACATTTAGCCCATTAAATTTATATAAAGGACATTCGTCAAATACCGAGACATTTTATTTAAAACATTTAGCTCAAATACAAAATTATATAGCTATAAAAAAACAAGAACAAATTTTAAAAAGTATAAATAAATTTATGAAATCTTCTGAGAATATAGAATTTATTTAATATAAATACAATATATAATGATACATAATTTTGTATCAACTAGGAATTTAGTCGAATTTGTCGGAACTTATTTGTTTTTATTAGTAGTAATATTAACAGGTGATAGGTTTGCAATTGCTGCAACATTAGGATTATTAATACATTTCTTTGGTTCTATCTCAGGAGGTAATTTCAATCCTGCTGTTACTATAATGATGGTAATGGCAAAAAAACAACCATATACGGATTTAATACCATATATAATTTTACAAATTTTGGGCGGATGTTTAGCTTATCAAACTTATTCATTTTTATCTAGAAATAAATATATTTAAAAAAATATAATAATAAAAATTCAAATCAATTGTTCTCTCTGATTTACGTGAAATATAAAACGGACACTATTTGTCTATATTTCCACCATAAGCGATGCCGTCCTCCTTAATCTTTTCCTTTTGTCTGTATTTTCTGTTTCTTTATTATAACATTAACAAGAGCATTTAATTAAACATACTCCATTACAATTACACAATGTCATTTTTAATTTAAATTATATTTGTTGTATACTTATATTTAATTCAATTTTTATACAAATTTTAATCGTTTTTTTTATATATAAAAAATATATAAAAAATATATAAATGGATTCTGAAGATATTTTTTCAGATAAATATGATGGCACGAAAGAATGGAGTAGAGATTTTGAAGAGATATTAATAGTAACATCGGATAAATCGAAATGTATGGGTAAATTATGTTCTTATACAAGCATATATTATGGTAAACAGAGGTCATATTTATTGATTCCAGCATCAGTATTGGCCTGGTGTTTAAACATTTTTGGTATGTTTGCTACATACTATGGTAATAATAAAATACCAGACCCGCTAGTTATATTAATAACGAGCATAGGAAATTTTATAATAGCGTCTTTTACAACAATTGCCGAGAAAAGCCAAGCCGGAGATAAAGTAGAATTATTTAATCAAACATCAAGAGAATATATATTAATAGCGTCTGAAATATCTCAACAATTAATGTATGAACCATCTAATAGAAACCCACCATTGCAAGTAATAAATGAAATGGCACGAAAATATAGCGATTTAATGAGAAGCACTCCTAATATACCCCAATATATTGTTGATGAATTTACAATACAGAATAGAAATAACCCAGAATATTGGAGAATGTATAAACCAGAACAAATGACAGAAATGAACTCAACAGCAGAATTAGTGATTAACAGAAAATATAATGAAACAATTAAATCTAGTGACGTAACAGAAAATAATAACATATTTGAAAATAACGAAATAATGGAAAATAATGAAATAATGGAAAATAATGAAATAATGGAAAATAACGAAATAATGGAAAATAACGAAATAATTTAATAAGATTAATAAATAATATATTACAAGTATATATATGTTACGAATAATACAAACTATAAAAATACCAATAATAGTTCGGTCATATCATACAAAAGTGATAGATCATTATGAAAATCCAAGAAACGTAGGTTCTTTTGATAAAAAGGACAAAAATGTAGGGACTGGATTAGTCGGCGCTCCGTCGTGTGGAGATGTAATGAAATTACAAATTAAAATAGACGACTATGGTAAGATAATTGATACTAAATTCAAAACTTATGGATGTGGGTCAGCAATTGCTTCAAGTTCATTAGCTACAGAATGGATTAAGGGCAAAACATTAGATGAAGCAATCAATGTAACCAATCAAGATATTGCGTTTCACTTAAAATTACCGCCTGTAAAATTGCATTGCAGTTTACTCGCGGAAGATGCTATTAAGTTAGCAGTAAAAGATTTACAAAATAAAAAAATTATTTAAATATTTATTATTACTGCTGATAATTTATAAAGCATTTTTATATCGGAATCCCATCACCATAGATGAAAAAAAATTATGATGATGAAATTTAACAATATTTAATAAATTAAATATTTTATTATTTTTTTACGATTTTCTGTTTCTTTACAGGCTTAGATTTAACATTCTTATTGATAATAAGTAATGATTCTCTCTTTGTTTTATATTTAGTATATTCTTTATCTAATAGGGATAATTCATGTAACCACATATTTTCTAATGTCGTTGTGCGTAATACATTTAATTCAGTTTCAGTATCTGTTTTTTCTTTTAATATTTGTTCTACATTTTCAGAAGTAACTGAATCCATTGGCATTTTAATCAAATATTTAAAATCATTATCTATTTTTTCAAAATTTAATGAAGTTAATAAATCATTTACTTGACTAGAAGATTTACGTCTTAAGTCTACCGAACTGTCTAAATTAGCAACTATATATTTCGCTCTATTAGATAAACGAATTAATTTATTTTCCTTATTTTTAATCAAATTTTGTTTTCTTTTATCATACGCATCAATACGAACAGTATAAAATTCATCTATAATTTCTTCTACAGATAAATATTTATGTAATTTACATTCTTTATTGAACATATGCATATTATTCGTGCTTATAGTTGTAGTTAATTTTAGTAATTTTTCAATACCATTTATACCATTCGAATCGAGCATACTTTCAAACTCGGCTAATTTACCCCTGTGAAAAACAACTGTGAAATCAATTGAAATTTCAGTAGAAATAGAAGTAAAATCACGAATACTAATGGGACTTTTTTTGCCATTTTTAGTAGTACCATCAATTAAACTTTCTAAGAAGGTTGTATAATTCATAGTCCACGTTCCAATCGGTAATTCAGTTATACGAATTTTATCATTATCTATTTTTTCGTATATTCCTTTAATTAAATATTTATTATCTTCTATGGGTGTTATTGACCCCTTAAAACCTTCATAATAAGGAATAAATTTAATATCATTTGTTTTTTTGTTTTTTAATTTTAATTTTAAATAATTAATAATACTTGCAGGATTATATGGAGCTATATTACAAGAAAATCCTGTTCCAATTCCTGAAATACCATTTATTAAAGTGAATGGTATAATAGGAACATAATATTCAGGTTCAACTATAGTTCCATCATCGTTTATATATTTTAAAATAGAATCGTCCACTTCTGGAAAAATATATCGAGTTAAATTATTTAGTTGAGTAAAAATATATCTTTCAGACGCGGAATCATCTCCACCATGTAATCTTGTTCCAAATTGTCCATTTGGTTCAAGTAAATTTATATTATTAGAACCTACGTAATTTTGAGCCATATTTACGATTGCTCCGTTTAAACTTGCTTCGCCATGATGGTAAGAACTGTGTTCAGATACATATCCAGAAAATTGAGCAACCTTTATTTCTGATGTCAATTTCCTTTTGAATGCCGAAAATAAAATCTTTCTAAGAGAAATTTTCAATCCATCTATCATATTTGGTATTGAACGAGCACAATCATATGTGCTAAAATGAATTAGTTCTTGATTAATAAATTGTTCATAATTGATACTCGTATTATTCGTATCCAAATAGGAATCTTTATCATAGTTTTCTAACCATTTTTTTCTATCATCCGCGCGTTTCTTATTAAAAACTTTGTCTATTATATCATCACTTGAATCGCCATTATATACAAAATCTACTATCTTTTTATTTGCAAAATATTCTTTGAACTCAGAAGACGTAGATGTTCCTAATCCCTTAAAATATTTAATTGTCCATCCAGTAGAACCTGTATCACCAAAGGTTTTTTTCCAATCATTATACTCACCATCATTATAAAATAATTTAATTTGATTACCTTTTTTAGCTCGTAAAATTGGGGTATTCATAAATGATACAAATCCTGGAATTTTCACCAATGACCCCCATTCACTATGAAACATATTAATACATAATCCTTTAATGTGCGAACCATCTAAATCCTGGTCTGTCATATACATAATTTTTCCATAACGTAAATACTGATGAACTTCATCTATATTTTCATATTCTTTCCCTGTTTCTAATCCCAATATCTTTTTAATATCATTAATTTCTTTATTTTCAGCAATCTTTTTAATTTGTTCACCGCGCACATTTAACAATTTTCCTTTTAATGGATAAATACCAATAATATTACGGTCATCGCTAGATAAACCCGATACAATACCTGACAGTGCTGATAATCCCTCACATAAAATTAAAATACAATCTTTAGAATTTGTAGTTCCGCTAAAATTAGCATCAATAAAATTTGGAATACCTCGAATCGTTTTTGTTTTACTACCATCTGTTTTTTTAGCTATTTTATTTTCTTTTGCTTCTGTTAAATTACAAGCAACTTCCATTACTCCCATTTTTGCTATTTTATCGATAAATGAATCACTTACCGTACATGACGAACCAAATTTAGCAGATGGAGTATTCATATAATCTTTTGTTTGACTATCAAATGATGGATTTACTATATCACATCTAAGAAATAAAATTAGCTGTTCTTTAATAGCTGAATTATTAATTTTTATTTTCTTCTTTTTTTCTATATAATCAGACAACTTACGTATAATTTGACCCATTATATAATCAACATGCTTTCCTCCTTTAAATGTACATATACCATTTACAAAAGAAACTTGCATAAATTCATGATTGGGAGATAAACCGACGGCATATTCCCAGCGTTCTTCATGTGAATCATATACTCTTTTGGCTTCATCCTTTGGTCCTAAATATAAATCTATATAATTTTGAAAATTTTTTATTGGGATTAATTTATTATTATAATTAATTTTAATTTTTTTAATTGAATTGTCGGTAAGAGCACCTATATCATATATTCTTTTTTTCAATAAAGAAAGCATATCGCTGGTTAAACCGTTTATGCCAAATCGATTATAATCAGGTTTAAAAATTACTTTTGTATATGGTTTTGTATTTTTGGGCACTTTTGTTATTATTGGTGGATGAATTATATCTAAATTATTTTCAAATTCTTGGACATATTTTAATCCACGAACATGGTCAACTGTTTCTATTTTACCATAGGTAGACCATATTAACACTAATTTAAATCCAAAGCCATTTTTTCCACCAACAATTCTTTTTTCATTTTTATTATAATTAGTAGATGTTCGTAAATGACCAAATATCATTTCTGGAATCCAGATATTATATTCAGGATGTTTAGCTATATCAATACCATTTCCGTCATTACTCATTGTAATTACCCCTTCATCTGTTATTGTTGTATCAATATATGTGACAAATTGTTTCTCTATACTAGGTGAATTAATCATTCTAATGATATGATCTCGACAATTAACAATACCTTCATCAAATAATTTATATAATCCTGGTATATATTCTATTGGATTAAATTGAATTTTTTGGGTTTCTTCATTAAATACCCACATCATTGAATCTACATTTTCAATTGAACCAATATATGTATCTGGATTATCTAATATATGTTCCTTATCAGTTTTTTGCTGATATTGTTCTGCTAAATTAGTCGTCATAATTATAAACTATTTATATTAATATAGCCACCAGCTTTTTATTTCAATTTTTTAATATAGTTATTATATATAAATATCATGGTTATGTTAGATTATTGTAGAAATCAAATAGCAAAAAGCGATCCAATAAATCTTAATAGTGCTACTAATAATAAATCTATAAGTAAAAGAATGTTATTTTCTCATCGAATTTTAAATCAAACTCCTAAAAAAGTAACTATTAATAGGGTTCCTAACCCGGCCCCGAAGCAAGCACAATATTATACCGACGGATTGGGAAGTAATATTCAATCTGTACCCAAATCTATATTTTATTATGATAATAATAATAATATACTATTCTCTACGGATAAGAGAATAAGTCAGTCGTTGATAAATAGACCACAAGCCTTCCATATACATAAATAGAATACATTTAGGTAAAATTATAATATATTTATTAATATATATATGAAACGTCCAGTTCGTAATCCTGACGATGGCCTTTATCACATTAAAGGCACAAAATTCCCTGAATTATTTGGTTCTAGAACCCAAGTTATGAATAAAAATGCTTATAAAACAAGCGGTGAATTAACTAAAAAAGATTTATTAATGAATAAATGGGGTCGTATTGTTTCCGCAAAGAAACATGCAACTGCTAAGAAGGAAAAAAGATTAGAAAAACATGGATTTTTTGCTAAGAAGGGTAAATTTGGTTTTGTTAAAAAGAATAAGACACGCAAGGGAGGTAAATCTCATAAAAAATCGAAATAAATATTATATATTTTAATATAATTATATAATATTACTTATATATTACACCATTCACCTGATAAAAATTTACTATCTATAATATATTCTTGATAGTTTTCATTCATATATTTATCAAAATAATTTTTATTTACTATTAACTTTGTATTTTCTTTTATTTCTACCGTATATTTACAATAGGATTGATATATATCATAAATAGATATTCGCATATTTTCGTTATTTGTTTGTTCAATCATTTTTTTTTTTATTTTTTCTTTTATGTGAGATATTGAAGTACTTATATCAAGTTGTTTGTCCCATAATTGACAACGAATATTTGATAAAAACTTATCTTTTTCTATTTCTATAGATGGATAATAATGAATTATTAAATCTATTAATTGTTGGTCATTTAAATTTGATATTGGATGATTATTTAGTTCACACCATTGTTTATATAATAATCTTATCTCGTCAATTTCTAAATCATATTCCATTTCATCTGATATAATTGTTTTGTTCCAAAAATTTAAAAATATTTCTATAGTCGGCATATATTTACTACATACTCCTATAAAAGATTCTAATTCTTCATTATAATATTTGCTTAATTGGTCAATTAATAAAATTTTTATATTTTGATGATTAATTACTGATGGTAATTGTTTAGTATCGATAAATTTCTTCCATAAAAATAACATATTTTTCCAAGTTAATTGGGTGCTTCTTATAATATTATTATTATCTACTACTAATCTGTTTTTATTTTCTTCGGTTTCATCCAAATCTATATATTGAGATATAAATATTTCACATAGTTCTTTAGCTGTTGTATTTTTCATAAAAAATACATAATCTAGTAATTCAGTGTCATAATTTACATGATTTATTAAATATTCATCAGATGATTCAAATCTTTTAGAATAATGCAAAGCTACACTTAAAATATCTAATATATTATTAGATACTATTGAGTTCACTATATTTTCATCTTTTACACATTCATTTATTTTGATTAATCTACAATCTACATAATTATGATTATGATATTTATATTTTATGTTATTGCACATATCACATCCAAAAATCATTTGACTTATTTGAGTTAAACTTTTTATAAAATATTTTGAACGATTTGATATAAAAAATATTATATTATTATTTTTCTTCAGTATATTATCTCCTAATAATGTTAAAAAATGTTTTACTTGGGGTTTTGTATTGAATATACTAGGATATAACATATTGATTGTAAATTGTATTGTTTCAGATTCAGGGATTGTATTGTATAATATATTGTCCTTTATTTTTTTTATTATATGCGTTTTTACTTGTCTTTTATAGTTAATTAATTTATTGTTTAAATGTATATTTCGCACTATATTATATTGTAAATCATCTTCATTTATAAGTTGGTAATGAAGTCCATTATAATATATAAAATATTCGGTTGATGGTATGAAATAGTACTGATTTGTATTTAAAAAACATTCTGTAAATTTATTTTTTTCATCTTTCGTTTCATTTAATTTTAGTATTTTTAATTCACGTTGATCCTTTATATTTTTAAAAATGTTTGGTAATTGGTTATGAATATAATTATTTAATTTATCATACATAAATTCATTATTTGAATATAATTCATATAAATCATTTAATATTTGATGTGATTTTTGTTTATGTTCTTCCATTTATAATAATATAAAATATTAGTTTTATATTAGTTTTATATAGTAATTACACTCTTTACTATCGTTTCTTTATTATATTCATTATTAGAATCAACGATTGATAATTTCAAATATTTGGAAATCATATTATTTGATTCTAATATTTGCGTTGATGAAGCATCTATAAACCATTCATATTTTTTTCGTTTTAATAGTTCATCTTCGGGAATATAAATACCATACATACTTTCATCGAAATCTAAATATGATTCTTCCATTAAATTATCTAATAATATTGGTTTTCCTTCTTTCGTTTTTATACCTATCTTTTCTCCACCAATTGTATCTAATTTTTTTACACTACATAATTTATTACATTCATTTGAAATTTCTCCTTTAAAATTTGTTTCATACGTTAAATGATGTTTTCTATTACGAATTTTAACCTTTTCTATTAATTCTAATAATGTTATATTTTCTTTATTACTTCCCATAAAATATATATCGGTTGTGAATAAATTATTATTTGTATTACTAATATCACAGGTTTTATTTACTTTTTCACATACAAATGGGGTTGACATTTTATCATCATATAATGGTTTTAAGTTTTTTAAACAGACAAATGAATTTGGCACAATTAGTCCACCATAATAATATATTATTTGTAACATTCCCAATTCTCTATATTGTTCTTTTATTGGATCAGATAATTCTGATATATTTATATCCCACGATGGTATTAATTTATTAAAAGAATTATCGTCAATTAAACATATATTAAAATCTTGACCACAATGATTTATTATCGATTTTATTGTTAAATGTAAATATTCAAGATTCAAGTCTGTTGAATTTCTAAAGTGGTTTTCTTTCCAGTTACGAGAATTTATATCATATTTTGTATGTATCCATAATTTTGGTCTATTATAACCATATAACGGAGATTCGTTTAATATATATTTTTTTATCATTTCATATTCGTCATCATTATTATTAATTATTTTTGATTTTAATTTATCTCCTATACTGCTTACTACAAAAATTATTACTAATGCTATTGCATAATGTGAAATTTTTTTCGAATTAAAAAACATTTATATAGTATGCATTTAGAAATTTTTTTCAATAAATTAATAATATATTTGAAATATTATATTATACATTGATTCATTATATTTCATTTCTGTTGAATAATGAATATTATTAAATTTACATATTTGTCTAATTAAATTAGTAAACGATTTATAAGTAAATTTTCTAGTTACATAATATTGTTTACTTATATGATAATAATTTATGATTGAATCTGTAAATTCGTCAATTAATTCATAATATAAAATTTTTTTATAAGCATTATTATCAATAATATAATAATTTTCGATTTTTAAAGCTATTTTATTGAAAAAATTATATAATATCTCATTTGGAATATGTTTTTTAAATATTTGATTTGTCATAAATATTTTGGGTTATAATTTCTAAATATATTTTTATATATATTAATTTATAAAAATTTTTTTGCTATTTTCCGGATTATATAAAATGGTAAATTATATTTTTAATTTTGTTTTTATTCAATTAAGGTTTGTCTATTGATGCTTATTCAGCAGCGGCTTGTTCGGCAGC
>TARA_B110000967_G_C18902071_1_pt1 | contig 16591 bp, 15 predicted proteins | sample TARA_B110000967 | Tara Oceans TARA_B110000967 (sample SAMEA4397903) | marine metagenome | biome: Polar Biome; feature: [DCM] deep chlorophyll maximum layer (ENVO:01000326); material: water (ENVO:00002006), including particulate matter (ENVO:01000060) such as... | depth 35 m
ATTCTGCTAGAGCTTCAGAGAGAAAATTATTATAGGTAATATGGCCTTTTTCTTCGGCATCTTTATACGCATTAGTTGGCTCAATACCAATTGTAATAGCTCCAGAATTTTTAAAAAAATCAAGTAAGCTTCCATCATTACACCCAATATCAAGAATTTTTAAATTTTGATCTTTTGAATAGCGATCTAAGGTTACCTCCACCAAACTTTCCATTCCCTTTAGTACGTCAGCAGTAAAACGAGAACGATAGTGATAAGAAGATGGGAATAATTCATTTTTTGGAACTTGGTAACGCTGATGCCCAGTTAAACATTCCTTACAGAACAGGATTTCTATTGGATACTCTTTACATACTCTCTCATCATTTACTCTAACAAGATCATCGCACATAGGATGCAAACCTAAATTAAGGACAGAAAAAAGGTTTGCATTTCCACACACTTCACAACTGCTAATTTCGTTTATTGTATTATTCATAATATAAAATTTAGTTTTAAGCCCATATTTTTTTTTATATATACTAAGTTAATATAAATAGCTTATAAGACCACTAAATTTTTATTAACTTAACTTTTATTTTTCGGAAAAAGAAATAAACAATTGAAAGATAAAAATTAGGATAAATGCAATTAAAAAAAACTAATTTTACTGGATTAATATACTTATTACCAGTATTGCCTTTATAAGTTAATATTTTAAATAAATCAGGAACAAAATTATTAAGTGCATAGTTTTTATATAGAAAATATTTATAATAAGAAAGTCCATTTAATCTGAACTCATGGAGGGCTTCAATAAGTCGAACACTATTAACCAAGGGTGAAAGAGTTGTCCATTCTCGAGCTCCAGATAAATTAACAGTTAATGGGGAAGAGTAAAAATAAGCCTTTGAATTCGCAAACGCCTTAGAAAATATCTTTATATGGGGGAATGTATTATCAAAATGTGAAAATTCTCTTCTATCATTTAGAGCTTTAGTACAAAGTACATTTGCATTCTTTAGCCAATTTTCTCTTTTAAAAACACAAAGAAACATACCTCCCAGAAAATCAAAAGAAATTTTTGGATTTATTAAACTCATGAATTTCATCTCACCTTCCTCATCCCAAGATGAAAATTTAGTCATATTTTTTGGCAAATTTTTCGTATTAAATGGTTGAGTAAAAGAAGACAAATAATCTAACTTTAAGCAGTAAGAATTGATATAAAAAAAATCAATATCTTTATTGCTGGAAATTAGCCTATCAATCTCAAAAATTGCATTTGGGAGAAGAAGATCATCATCACCAATAAGCCAAATAAAGCCGCCAGTAGCCATTTGTACAACATTTAAATAATTTTTTACCCTTCCAATATTTAAAGAATTTTTGTAATAATTTATTGGGATTTTATTTTGAAAAGATCTAATAATGACTTCGGTGTCATCATTTGAACAATTATCAGAAATACAAACTTCATAATCAACAGTTGAGGTATTTATATTTAATACTATGGATTCTAAACAATTAAGTAAATTATTAGCTCGATTAAAAGTAGGAATGCAGATCGATATTTTCATATAATTATATTACCAATCTAGATCTTCTTCATATCCTAATTCTATTAATGTTTCCCCAAATAATTTTTTTATGAGCTCTATATGGTCCTGCTGTAAAACATCCCTCCAAGAGCCAGCAATACCTTTATACATAGTTGACCTCATTCCAGGAAGAGTTTGATTAAAAAGTGTTTTTTTAGGCTTAAGTGAGATAGAATCAATTAAATTATTTAATTGCAAATTAGTTAATGTTACCCCATAAAACAATAACACATTTTTAAAAATTTCTGCTGGATTTTGACGTAAATCCTCATACTTTACAATAATACATTTAATATTTACATTATTTTTTGAAATTTTAAGCCAGCCATTTACCCATTTAGAATATCTAGTATATTCATAGTCGACATTATCCATTCTCTTAATACAATGCATCAGCCCGTCATGCATATTAATTTTTGTATAATCAACGAAATCTAGATCATGCGTCTCCAAAGGATTATTCTTTAAAACATAATTGTAATTTGACACAATGATATCTCTAGGATCACGATACATTACAACAATTTTATTGATATCATTCTCTATAAGTATTTTTAAATTTTCCTTAGTTGGAGTAATATGTGATTTAATTGATGAATATTGATATTTACGAATTTTAGAAAAAGCATCATAAGGCAGATCAAGCTTCCTCAACAACTCTCTTGAACCACTTAAAACTTTTGGGTTATAGCCTGGAATTTTACTAACAAAATTTTCCATCCATGTTGTTCCACTTTTTGGGTATCCTGCAATAAAAATTGTTTTAGTTTGGCCTGGAATAAATCCAAAAAAAGATTTAATATTATTAAAAAAAATCCTAAGAAAATATTTAGGAAATAGAAAGAATTTAACTAATAATTTTATTGAAGAAATTACACTCATAATTTATATATGAACTAGTCCTTCTTATTAAGTAAATCATGAACAATTTCATGCAAATACCTGCTTTTACTTGGAACTAAGTCATCAAAAGAGAAGTCAGGTTTATATAATTTATTAGATAAAATATTATCTAATAGTTCTTCTTTATTTTTAGCCACATATAAACAATCCAAAAGTAGTGTATTTAAATTAGAGTTTTGCTTACACTTATCATAATCAAAATAAGGGAAGAAACTTACATTTTTGGATAAACATTCAATCATCGCCGATCCAGGATGCCCAATAACAATAGTATTTTCGTTACAATATTTCATTAAGTTACCATAACCTATTTTGCTCGAATGATTGGTTGGAAATCTTAAAAACTGTAATTTATCTCTATACTTAATAAAGTAATCCTCATTATTTAACTTAACCTTATTTACAACATGTTCAATATCAATAATCGTTTTTCTACACTCCACTAGTAGATTTGACATAGTAAAATGATGGACTTCTGGAGCAAGAATAATGAATTTATAAATTTTATCCAAACCATTTTGCCTTAAATTGAAACTGCTTAGTATCATAATACTGGTGTTCAAAATCACTCAAGGTACACTGAAAAGTACAATAACTATTAATCTTTTTATTAAATACTGTTGGCATTCCATGGGAAACCACCATAGATTCTATTTTGGAAATTCGAGCTGCAGCAAGAAGACATAAAAACAGTTCATTATTTATTGCAGAAGAAATTACTAGCCTAATTTTTTGAACTTTAATAAATTCAACTAATGAAGAGATATGATTAAAAGTATGACACAAATAACTAAAAATATTTTGATCAATTACTTCAATAATTAAATCAGATGGAATAGAAAGATCCATTCTCTCAATATTGTTTTTAATAACATTTTTTATTTTATCAATATCTTGTTTTACTGCACTTGAATTATTTTTCTTAATATGAATAGCATTAAGAGAATTTGGAATTAAAGAAAAATCTTCCTTCAATTTACCAGCATTCATATACAGCACATTGACACCCCTAAAGATACTCCATTTAACGATGGCTATATTTTTTATACGGCTTAAAATTCTCTTCCAAAGAGGTCTTTTAAGCATTGGATTACTTGTGAAAAAATAACTTCTTTTAAGACCAAACACATGATCATAATTGATTCTATTTGGGTCTAATTTAATTTTTAATTTTTTTGCAATAATATCAATGATAGAGGTACTGACCTTAGCACTGATAGTTTCATATTTTGATTCTAGTTTAATCAATGACAGATAGTTAATATAAAGAGATGGTAAAAGTTCATTTTTTAAGTGGATTGTAAAAAAGGGTAATAGAATATCTTCAAATTCTCCAATACCACTCCAAAGATTATCTACAACTTGTTCAATTTCAAGGTCATATTGACTTAAGTCTTGGCCTTCTAAAACATTATCAATTTCAAAAATTGACACTTCATTAATATCAAAATTCATAATAAGTTAATAGAACGTGGAGGCCATGATTCCATAATATTATAAATATAGAGCTTTCCAAATTAATTCAGCTCTTTTCCAGTCATCGAATGTGTCAATATCCTGTGTTCGCCAACTTGGAATAATAATTGGTTTAGAATATAAGTCAAATATCTTCTTTTTTGACAGCCATTCATCTGCAAGCCCCCAATAAAATTGCCCAGCATCATGAAAAGTAGCTGGTAAGTCTTGTGATCGTTCTAAATAGTGTTCAGGATAAAGCATTTCTGCACCACCTTTTTCACTCACGCCAAATGAACGATAAATAGGAAATGGATATTCGGTAGCGCTAAATGCAAACGACCAAAGTCCAGTAGATAAAGCTTTAAAGCCTTTTATAATATCGTTTGCTTTAATAAAAGGAGCAGTAGCATATATACAACAAACTTCATTAACATCCCAATCATTATTTTTTGCCCACTCTATTGCATGGGCAACAACATCAGTTGCACTTGAAAAGTCATCAGATATGTCTTCAGGACGAATAAAAGGCACTTCAGCGCCGTATTTTTTAGCAATTCTTGCAATTTCAACATCATCAGTAGAAACTACAATATGGTCAAACAGTTTAGATTGAAATGCTGACTCAATAGAATATGCGATGACTGGCTTACCAATAAACTCTTTAATATTTTTCTTAAATATTCGCTTACTCCCTCCCCGGGCAGGAATTACTGCAATTCTCATAGTAAATTTAAATTATTAATAAGTAAGTAATTATAATTTTTAAACATTATAGATACACGTCTTCAATTATATCCCAACTAGTTTTGGTGCCCGCCTTAACACTTTTTTTTATTTTTTTACCAACTAAAATATCAATATTTTTTGGTGAAAGGCCATATCCTGGCCTAATACTTTTAATATTTTCATAGGTTATAGTTTCTCCTAATTCCATATCCTTTATAAAATATAAAGAGCGGCGAAATTTTATATTTTTTTTCTCACTTGATTTTATTCCATAATCAATATTACCAAGCGCTTTCCATGCTAATTTAGTTTCTTCACACAATTTTTTTAATTCTTCCTCCTCCAAAGAAAAAGAATCATCAGCTCCACCACCACTCTTATTGAGAGTTACATGTTTTTCAATTATTGATGACCCAAGCGCAACACTTGCAATTGCGGTAGAATTATTAACTGTATGATCCGATAATCCTGTAACTAATTCGAATCTTTGCTGCATATCTATAAGTGTATTTAAATTATAATCTTCTGTTGGAGCTGGATACCCACTAACACAATGCAAAACAGCTAATTCATTACAACCATTTTCTTTAGCAGTTTCTATCGCCTCTTGAATTTCGTCAGAATCAGCCATACCAGTTGAAATAATCATTGGCTTACCAGTGCTTGCAACATATTTAATAAGAGATAAATCTATTGCTTCAAACGAAGCAATTTTATAAGCTGGCGCACTTAAGTCCTCCAGTAAATCAACTGCAGAATTATCGAAAGGAGAGCTAAAAATTGTAATACCAATTTTACGTGCGTATTCAAATAATGGATAATGCCATTCCCAGGGGGTGTAAGCTTTTTGATAAAGTTGATATAAACTTTGTCCCGCCCATAACCCATCAGTTAACTGGAAATCTGGCAACTCACAATCAAGCGTAAGAGTATCGGGTGTATATGTTTGCATCTTGACACAGTCAGCGCCAGATTTTTTTGCCATTTTAATAATACTATATGCATTATTAATGTCGCCATTATGATTAGCAGACATTTCTGCAATTATATAAGGTTCGAAATCTTTACCAACCTTTCTTCCATCAATAGTAATATATTTATTCATCCATTAACTCTATAATTAATTTAAATTTTTTACCATTTTTATAAAAAAAAGAAGGGAAGCGCTTTGGGTCAGATATCCTAATTAAATTAAACTGCTCATCAATAGACTTATGAATATCAATTTGACTATCTTTTGGATTTCTTTTTGGCCAATAACTTGGCTCAATAGTTGGCTGCTTTGATGGATGTATATTATAAATATTTTCTAATGCAAAATCCATTAATTCTATTTCTGCCTTAAAAATCAATTGATTTATATCATCATATAATGCAGTTTTTGGTACATCAATTTTAATTTTTTTCCATATATCGCCAGTATCAAATTTATCTTCAACTTCAAGTAAGGAAACAACGATCTGATTTGCATTATTTAATATTTCCCATACATGTGGGCTCCACCCCCGACCTTTAGGTAAGTCACTTGCGTGCAATAGTAATGATTTTTTGAATTTAGCTCTCTCATTCATAGAAATTATTTCAGAGGAAGAAATGAGAAACAAAATATCACCTCCAACAAGATTTTTTTTAAAGCGTATTAATTTAATTTCATGATTAGCCTGATGTTTTTTAATCCAAATTTTTAATGAATCATTTACAGGGTGCTCACTTGAAGAATTGAGTATTGTTATTTTCATAGAATATAGCTCATCACATGAGTAATGCCAGCTCCATCAGTTACTTTTTCTGAGTTACTAATTAGATTTTTCACTTGATTCATTAAAATGTTGATTTGATAATTCATTTGATCAAGTTGGTCTACTTCAATACATAAAGCTATTGAGCTTTTTTGTATTGATTTGGCAATAAATTTTTGATTTTCTGCTAGGATAATTTGAATACTAGGCAACCCTAAACAACACCTCTCCCAAGTGGTTGATCCAGAAGCACCAACTGCAAAATCAGAATTTGCCATTATTTCTGCCATATTGCTAATATTTGATCTTACATCTATTTTATAGGGCAAAGCTTCAGCTTGTTTCTTAATATCCTCTAAGTGAGGACAAATACCACCCACAATAACCATAATTTCCAAGTCATCTTGTAAATTACAAGTTTCAAGCTTATCTAGAATTCTACCTGTAATATTATTTTCATCGGAACCACCTAATGTAATGAGTAGTTTTTTAAATTCGGGATTTTGTCTTCGATTTAGACTATATTCTCGCCACATAGAAAATTCTGGCCTTAGTAATGAATATTTAGAACCAAGTAATAACCTACAAGTATCGGGAACTAAATATTTATAACTTTGAGTCTGCCGATTATATGTTTGATCTAGAAGTAAGTCACAATGATGCTTTCGATCTGCTAGATCATCTATCACCATTATTTTTTTATAAGTTTCTTGCAAACTAACTTGCCAAGTTTCATCAAGCGCGTAATGATCAACTATGACCCAGTCAGGCCTAATCTTCTTAAGAATTACTTTGCATAAATCTGCATCTTTTTGTTGGGATACTCCTAACCAATGAGCATAGGACAGATTTTTTTTTGATTCCAGTCTTGTTGGTTGAGTTTTTTCTACTTCACTTTCTGAAATTAACAGTGTATGAACCTTAAAACCTTTAGCCTTAATGAAATCTATTAAATTTCCCTCATATTCACGACAAATAAACTCTACTTGAGTATTATTATTTAAAGCATCAGCTAATGTTAGGCATCTCATTACATGTCCAATGCCCATTTGTATTGAGGCATCAACACGGATTACAAATCTCATCAATTCAAGCGCTTAAAAGCACTGTGAGAAATTGGGCTCTCTAGAAGCGAATTAATATCATGGCCATTTTCACACTCTTCAATTTTTGCAAATATTGGATCGAGAAGCGCAAAATAATCATCTACAACAATTTTAGAGTGATCTATGCAAGCATAAACACAATTTGAAGCTAAAAATCCACCTTTCAACATTTCTTGAGTAATGAAGGTTTTATATGCTTGAGAATTAGAGGAATTAAAAGAAAACCCACTAAGGGCAGGGATTCCAAAGTGATTAATATTTAAATTATACTTTTTAGCTAAAATTGCCCATTGATCTGAAATATTAGTACCCACCCTAGTAATTGATTCCCATGATTTATCTCTTTCCATGACTTCAAGGGTTTTTAATGCAGCAGTTGGTCCTATTCTTTCAGTCCAAAAAGTACTACTAATAAATGTGCTTTCAGCTGATTGCATAATTTCTTTAGTTCCTATACATGCAGATATTGCGTAGCCATTACCTAAGGCTTTAGCAAATACTGCCATATCAGGATTTACTCCATACTTTTTATGCAAGCCACCGAAGCTCTCCCTAAAACCGGATGTACATTCATCAAAAATAAGGACAATATCATTTTCTGTTGCTAATTTACGTACCTTTAGCAAAAAATCATTCTCTGGTCCTTCATTTCTAGATACCTCCATCTTAATAGCAGCTATTTGTTCAGGATTATCATCAATTAACTGCCTTAGCTGTTCAATATCATTGTAATTAAATGGTAATGTTGTACCCATAAGACCTCTTGGCACGCCTTTGGGTTGAAGGCCCGGAAGTAGATGTCCATCTAAATTTTTATCACTATTTAAATTTGTTGACAAGTACCAGTCATGCCAGCCATGATACCCACAGATTAACACCTTATCTTTTCCAGTAGCTGCTCTTGCTATTCGTATTGCAATGGAATTAATTTCACCACCTGAACGAGCTAGCCTTCCCATGTCTGCCCACGGGTGCATTTCAATTAGTTTTTCAATTAAATAGACCTCTTCTGAGCAGTTTAAGGTTGACATATTTCCATCTGCAATAGTTTTCATAATGGATTCATCAACCTCAGGGTGGCCATAACCCAATATATTAGTACCAATACCCATTATTGACATATCAATATACTCTCTTCCATCCAAGTCCCAAACCTTACAACCTTTGGCTTTACTATAATATGAAGGCCATTTTTCGGGTAGAAACATTTCAGGCCTCTTAGAAAGAAGCATAGTGCCGCCAGGAATAACTTTTTTTGCTCTTTTATATAATTTTTGACCAGTCCCAATTATTGACCCTTCATTGTTTTTAATTTTCATATTTGGCTCAAAAAGATTCGGTTGAGTAGATCTCAACTCAACCACTTGCTGCCAATTAAAAAACAAATTAGGTGAGAAATGTTTGAATATATTATTTATAACAGTCAAGTCATCTAGCTCATCAACTGTCAATCTAATATATGAAAGATCTTCAGTATAAGAAATATTTTTAGTTATAAATAAACCAGAATTACGAATATATGGAGTTACATGCTCTCTATCAAATTTTAAACTTGCTTTATTATTAGCTTTTTTAAGGGAGTGAAATGACATAACCTCTATATCTAAACCATCTGGAAATGAGTAAGGATTAAGGTTTGATAGGTAATCAACATTTGATTGATGATAAGTTGTTATAAATCGATCAACTAAAGAAGAGTCGACTAGGGGACAATCACCTGTAATTCTTACTATTGTTTCAGCGTGTATAGCTTTTGCAGTCTCAAAATACCTACTTAAAACATCGTCAGAGCTTCCTCTAGTGCATTTATAACCTAAAGACTCAACAAAAATTTGCAATTCATTGTCTTCTGACTTAGTTGAAGTAGCAACAATAATTGAGTCAATTTCATTAGACTTAGATAAACGCATCAATAATAACTCAATCATTGGTTTATCTAAAACTTTTTTAAAAACCTTACCAGGTAATCTAGTGGAACCAAGCCTTGCCTGGACAATTGCTACTACATTCATAATAAAAACCTATCTACATATCATTTTATTTTAATCATAATCATCATACCCCTTCCAATAGATTCCACCTAGATGGGTCGATTAAATTAAGATCTTTGACAACTAAATCTTCTGGGAAATATTGTATTTTAATTTTTAAGCTAGCCACTATTTCTTCTAACTGGTCCATATTATCAACCCCGACAATAACTTTAGTAATTCGTGAATCGTTCATAGAAAACGAGACTAAAGCTTGCATAGCAGTTAAATTATTTTCCTTCAACCATAAGTCAAATTTTTCAAATACATTTAACCATCTATCAAATTTTTTAGGTCTTTGATTTTTTTTCATTAATAATAAGCCTTGTAAAAAAACCGATCTAACATGAATTTCAGTACTGGCATTAAATAGGCGATCCAGCCAACCTGATGATGCTAATCGACGATCTAAAATACTATAAGGAGCCTGAACTATGTCAGGGAAAAATAAATCATAAAAAGTGTCTAAATCTTCCGGCTTATAAATTGAATAACCGATTTTATGTACTAATTTTTTTTTCTGAAGAAATTGCATTGCATCCCATAACTCTTCGCCTTTTGAAGAAGAAAGATCCTGTGGATTATGTAAAAGTAAGCCATAAATTCTAGGCAAGCGAAGCCTTAATAAAGATTCCATTAATTGCCTTTCCACCCAAGAAAGAATATTAGGGCAGTCCTTTGGAATGGCAGGAAGCTTAGTGATAATTTGACAATCACTTACCCCATAATCTCCTAGTTTCCTTTCACTTTCACCATAAGAAATTGACGTATCAATAGTATTTATTCCAAGTGACTTAGCATAAGTCAAAATATTTGAGATATCGGAATCATTAGCCTCTTTAAAACTAGTATTTGCCACTCCATAGGGAAGGCCAAACTGAACTCCACCAATCGCTATACGATTATTTACCATATAGTTAAAACAACGCTTGATGGCCGATAGGTGACATAATTATATTCGTGATTTCTTCTTGTTGCTCTTTAGTAAGGCTTGGAAAAAGTGGCAAGCTTATAGCTTCAGAATAGTAACTTTCCGACTCTGGGAAATCTTCATAATTATAATTGAATTTTTGAAAATAAGGCTGTCGATAGATCGGAATGTAATGAACATTTACTCCAATACCATTAGAACGAAGTCTTTCAAATATTTGTAAACGATCAAAATTATGAGTTTTTTTTGGTATTCGAATTACATATAAATGAAATGAAGAGTAACAATCTTTGCTCTGAACAGGAGTTTTAAGAGGGAGTCCTTCTAAAAGGTTGTCATAATTACTTGCAAGAATATTTCGTTTAACAATGAATTCATTTAATCTCTTCATTTGATTGAGGCCAAGTGCAGCATGAACATCTGACATTCTATAATTAAATCCAAGATCGAGTTGTTGATAGAACCAAGGTCCATCTGCCAAACCTTTCATTTCCGAAGGATCACGCGTTATCCCATGACTTCTTAACCGTTGCATAATATTAGAAAGCTTAGGGCTATTTGTAACTGCCATCCCACCTTCAACTGAAGTAACTATTTTTACTGGATGAAAACTAAAGATAGTAATATCGCTATACAAACAACATCCAACATTTTTATTAAGATATTTTGCACCAATTGCATGTGAGGCATCTTCAATAATTTTAAAGCCATACTCTCTAGAAAGCCTATGAATCTCCATCATCTCACAACTTTGTCCGGATAAATGTACTGGAATAACGACTTTTGGTAATTTATTAGTTTTTTTAGCATATTCAAGCTTCTCAGCTAATGCAATGACACTCATATTATAAGAAATCGGATCAATATCAATAAAGTCAATATTAGCTCCACAATATAGAGCACAGTTAGCGCTTGCAACAAAGGTTATTGGAGAAGTCCAAACATAATCTCCAGGCTTTACATTTAGTGCAAGACAAGCTATATGAAGCGCACTTGTGGCACTATTTACCGCCACAGCATATTTGGCACCTGAATATGAAGCAACAGAAGCCTCAAATTTTGGAACAACTGGCCCCTGGGTCAAATAATCTGACTTTAATACTTGAGCTACAGCATCAATATCATCTTGGTTCACGTTTTGTCGTCCATATGGTATGTTCATTATTTTTTTGTTATACCCACTAAAAAATTCTTTAATTTATGGTTAATTTATTGCATATATTAGCGATACGATCTTGATAATGCTGACCATCATCAACAATATAATAGCTAAGTGCTTTTCTGTTAACAATCACATCAGATGTTATCATTTGACTAAAAGATTTATCCAAATTCATTATATTATCCAATAATTTAACACTATTAAGCTCAGAAAGGCGATCAAAATAATCTGAATTGTCATAAATCATTGCTGGATTTAAAAAATTTTTTTCATCATCATATGCAAGAACTAGAACTTTTTTATTCATCAGGGAAGCCTCAATTATTACAGAAGTTAATGGACAGATAACAAACTCAGAATTATCTAGTAGAATTGGATAGTAATCTAAATCAGGTTGAAAATCAATTCTTCTTGTCCAATCATCTGGCCTACTTTTTTTTGACATTTGAGGGTCAATTGCAATATTTTTTAAATTTTTAGACCTAAGGTAATCTAACTGGTCATAATTCTCACCCCAAGGATGTGGCCTATACAATATCTTGCAATTTTTTGGAAGTAATTTTTTATATTTATCTACTAAGTCATTTAAAACTTCTAAGGCACCAATTTCATCAAATTTAGGCCAAGTGCCTGCAAAAAGTATATAAGGAAAATTAAGAATCTCTTGATACTTTTCTTTTAATTCATCTTCATTATTCTTATAATTCTGATAAACATCAAAACGAGGAGTACCAGCTAAAAAAACTCTAGAGCTATCAATTTTATGAAATTTTTCAGCATGCGATATAGCCTGATTTCCCCATACTCCGAGATAGTCTGGCTCAATAAGAAATCTTGATTTACTACACAAATTATCCCAATTATCAATAAGTAACATTGTTTTAAAATTACATATTTTTGACAAAGCTAAGACTTCATAGGCATTTGGATCAAGACCTCCATTTGGCATAATAACTAGGTCTGGCTGAACACTTTCAATTATTGATTTTAACTCTTTATTTTCAAATAAAAATAAGTTATAAAGACTAACTAGCTTATTGGTTAATCTAAAAAAATCAATTGTTATAATCAAACAAAATTTAAAAAGCCTTGCTGGGTGAAAAAAAGGGCGTAAAAATTCTAAAAATTGAATAGCAACAAATCGTAAAAATTTATTCGAAAACCACTCAGAAGCTTTATTTTTTAATCTCAGCGATGGATAGTAAATTGTTGTATTTCGAGTCTTAAAATAAAAATAAAATCCCTTATTGAGTTTTCTATTACTGTACATTAGAAGTAAAGAAAAAAAAGTAAAAAGTGATTTCTTAAAATTAGAGCTCTCAAACTCACCAACAAAATTTTGATAACTGACCAAACTACTTCTATCAGAAATATTATCTATGGTGCAAGCAAAAAATGTACTATCGTCTTGGATTTTTTTAAAGGCCTCAGTAACAATATAGTTACGAATATAAAGAGGGCTAGTAATAATGATTAATTTTTTCATTTGAGCTCTATTTATGAATTTTTTCTAATTTCACTTATAATAAAAAATATTATGGCAGCATTGAAAATTTAACAGGCCATTTTAAATATTTTTTTCTCGTTTATGATTTTGTAAATTATTATTTTGAAGTAGCTTTTCAGGGCGTCCCTCTTCTATAATTCTGCCTGCTTCAAGTTTATATATCCAATCACAATTCTCAAGCGTAGATAGTCTGTGCGCGACAATTATAATAGTTTTTTGAAGATGTAATTGATCTACTGTATGCATTATTTGTTTCTCAGTGTCATTGTCAAGGGAGCTTGAAGCCTCATCTAAAACTAGGATATCTGGATCAGAATAAAGAGCTCGAGCAATTCCAATTCTTTGCCTTTGACCTCCAGATAAACGAACACCTCGCTCACCAACATAAGTATCAAGGCCTTCAGGAAGATTGCTTACAAAATTTGATAAATGTGCGGCATTAACAGCATACTCAATCATTGCTTCATCTATCTGATCTTCTGAAAGTCCAAAAGCAATATTATTTCTTAGAGAACTATCAATAAGATAGATAGATTGTGGGACATACCCAACTTGATCTTGCCAAGAACGAATATTTTTATTAATATTCTTATTATCTATTTTAATTGTACCAATATCTGGCCTTAAAAGCCCTAATATAATATCAACCAATGTACTTTTACCAGAGCCACTAACGCCTATAATACCTATAGATTTTCCACGAGAGATTTGAAGAGAGATGCCCGAAAGTGATGACTCCAATGTGTTTTTGTAAGTAAAAGTGACATCACTAATAGAAATTTTATCTTTTAATTTTGACAAGTGAAAAGAGTTATCTGGAGACTGGAGTGGATTCTCCTCAGATTTATAATTGAATTCCTCATATAAAACATCAACTACTGGAAGTGTGTAGCGAAAGGCTTGTATCGCAGCTAAAATACGAGTAATAGAAGGCATTAATCGAAATGCTGCAGCTGCAAAAACACCTAGTATTGCCAGAATACTTATAATCTCTTTTCCTTGAAGCGTCATGATAAAAATCATACAAGTCATACCTAAAACAGCAAGTACTTCAAACCAAAGCCTTGGAATATCTTCTAAAAATGCCTGCTTACGCTCTGGCTGGTTACTCAATAAATTATGACTCTTGTATTCATTCAAGAAATACTTTTCTCTACCCAAAAGCAAAGCATCTTTCACTCCTGCCAAACCCTGCTGAAGATGTTGTATTTTTTTTCCATCATGAAATTGTCGCTCTTTTGCCCACTTTCTAATATTTTTTTTAGTAAAGAAAAGTATCAATTTTGTAATTGTTAAAAGCAACAAAACTACTATTAGCGCTCCATACGGCTCAAGATAAAATAATAGAGCGATAATACCAATTAGCACTATAGACTCAGTACATATAACAACAATAGAGTTTAGGCACCTACCACCAAAAATAGTAACTTCAGTTGCAACATTTTGTATTAATTGTCCTGAGTTTCGATCAAGATGAAAAGCGTAGGGCTTAAATAAATATATTTTAAATAGCCTGTTACTCAAACTCATTCTGAGTTTAGCTAAATAATTGATTTTGTACCAAGAAAAGTACATAAGAAAAGAATTTTTTAATATAAAGATCGAAACCAAACCTATTGAACAGGCAAGAATCAAAGACCTGTAGTTGGTAATATTTAAGAATTTACTAACACCAACCATATAGTTATTAGTATTAAGAATTTCTGGATCGGACATTACTTGAATTAATGGGGCTACTAGTCCAATACCCAGAGTCTCCAATATCATTCCAAAAAACATTAGGATCATAAAGACAAACCCTTTTTTTCTATCCTCAACTGTAAGAATAGAGTTGATTTTTTTTAAAACCAAAAATTGAGAGGCTAGAATATTGAGAACAAACTTCATTCTAAGAAAATTTCAAATTTTGACATTTCTTGCTTATCAATATCAAATTATTCATAAATATCAATTCTGCAAATGAAGAAAGCCTAACTTAAGTAAATTAACCTCAATATACTCAACCAATACATGTCCAGCAGTTATGTGGGCCTCTTGAATTCTTCCAGTATCATTCCTTGGAACAATAAATGCCTCATCACAATAATTAAGAGCTTCTCCACCTCCACAACCAAGAAAACCAAGAAAAAAATCAACAACTTTTATTCCCATATTTTTTGCAACCTTCATAGCGAGGATAATATTTTGTGAATTACCTAAAGTTGAAATAGCAATTAAACAATCACCACTCCTACCAAGAGAGAGAATCATCCTTTTATAAAAAATTTCAAACCCATAATCATTTCCACAAGCAGTAATTGAAGAAGTATCTTGCGTTAAAAAAATGGCTGGGATACCTTCACGATTTATATCTGGATGAGGGCGTATTAATAGTTCTGCTGCGATATGTTGAGCATCTGCAGCAGAACCACCGTTTCCAAATAGCAAAATTTTATTTCGATCAAGAATCGAACTTACGGCAATCTCTCCTATTTTACTAATAGAATCAAAACCTTGATTGATGCAATCTTTTTTTATAAAAATGGATTCTTCAAATATTTTTTCTACGATTGCAAGATTTTCTGATTTAGCCAAAAACTTTCCTTATTTGAAAATACTGTATCAATAATTATTCAGTTAAAATATAATTAGTATTCTTTATTTTACATAACTTGTAGGGCCTTATAAAAGTTTGAACTGATTTATAAAATTACTTAAATTTCACCATAACTTTTACTTTGCATAAACTGCACCTCCTTAAGATAAAATGTAAATAATATAAAATAAAACTAAATTTAAATTTAAAAAAAATCAATGGACTGTAGCAATATAAATTATAATAACAAAACTATACTTATCACTGGTGGGGCTGGCTTTATTGGAAGTAACTTGGCATTTTACTTTCAACAAAAAAATCCTCAATCTAAAATTATTATCTTTGACTGCTTTCGTAATGAAGAAGTATTATCAAATGATAATTTTGAAGACACATTTTATCGATATATTAAATTAACAGAAGCTCAAGAAAAATGGATTCCTCCTAAAGTCAAACCAATCTTCAAAAAATTACCATGATAGTACCTGTTATATTATCTGGAGGAAGTGGGACTAGACTATGGCCACTTTCAAGAAAATTTTATCCAAAGCAGTTTTTAAGTCTTATAAATGAAACATCATTGCTTCAGGATACTGTTCTTAGACTTCCAAAAATAACTGAGCCTCCTCTTATTATTTGTAATGAAGAACATCGGTTTTTAGCAGCCGAACAACTTCGTCAAATTAATACAACGCCTAATGGAATTATTTTAGAACCTATTGGTAAAAATACTGCGCCTGCAATTGCATTAGCTGCACTTAAATTAATTGATAAAAATACTGATCCATTGCTTCTTGTATTATCGGCTGATCATCTTATACAAGATAATAAAGCTTTTCATCAAGCAATAGTATTTGCAGAAAAACTTGCAAAT